>Ga0194129_10001380_pt1 | contig 40302 bp, 35 predicted proteins | sample TA2KigCa35mmetaG_FD_150862 | JGI IMG/M metagenome (GOLD analysis project Ga0194129, IMG submission 150862) | Freshwater microbial communities from Lake Tanganyika, Tanzania - TA2015038 Kigoma Deep Cast 35m | ecosystem: Environmental > Aquatic > Freshwater > Lake | place: Tanzania: Lake...
CCCAGAAGTAGATTTTTATATGAAAGGATCTATAGAAGATGTCCTAAAAACAACAAAGAAATGAAAGAACTAGCGCTCCATATTCAAACACCTAAAGAGACGTTTATACACAATAGCGTCTCTAAGATCCAATTACCCGGATCAATAGGTCCTGTTGGAGTTTTACCCAATCACGCCCCAATGATTTTAGAATTAATCTCTGGCGTTATTCATATTTCTAAGACAGATTCTTCTTCGCAACGCTATTTTATTAATCCTGGAATTGCTTATGTAAAAAAAGATTTATGTCTCATTTTGACTGAACAATCAAAACATCTCTCGGATCTTGATGCGCTTGTTTTAAACGCAGAGCTAGAAAACTATCATCAAACGCTTGCAGGACTTGATGTAGGATACGAATACCGTCTTATTGAACGTCAAATTAAAATCATTCGAACAATGCTAAAGGCTTTGAAAGAAGAAACCCTATAAGCCTAATTCTCTAAAAACCACAGCGCTGTTTTTCCATAAATACGATGGTCTTTTATTCTGTAACTATTCTCTAAAATTAACTCTTCTTTCGCTGTTTCAACAACAATCAACCCTTTTCCTTTAAGCCATTCGTATCGTTTTATGGTTTCCAAAAGGTCATGTATGGGAATTTTCCCATAAGGAGGGTCTATAAAAATAAGATCTACAGGCTCTCTGGGATTTTTTGACAAAAAATCAAAAACGTTTTGAGGGCTAATAAAACATTTGTCGTGAAAAATTTTTGTATTTTCGTTAAGAATCTTCAAGGCCTCAAGATGATTATCAACGAACACTGCTTTTTTGGCCCCTCTTGATAAGGCCTCAATTCCCAAAGCGCCGCTCCCTGCAAAAAGATCTAAAACAGCAATATCTTGGAAAATCATACAATTTGACAAAATATTAAATAAATTTTCCTTGATGCGATCGCTGGTTGGGCGCGTTGCGCTATCTAAAGGAGACTTAAGTTTTTTACCACGATAAACACCCCCAATAATACGCATTGATTCCTACATTTTTTCAGGAATATCAATGCCTAAAAGGCCTGTAAGATTCTCTAAAACTTCAAGAGTTTTTTTCGTAATAGAAATTCTTGATCCTTGAAGTGTCTTATCTTTCTCATTCAAAATATAGGCAACCTGATAAAACCGGCTAAATTTTTGACAAAGATCAAAAGCATAGTCACATAAAATGTGAGGGGATAACTTTTCATAAGCTCTTAAAACATAGTCATCAAAGCGTGTTAAAGAAAGGACAAGCTCTCTTTCTTCGGGTAGAAGTGTTGGTAAAATTGGGCCTTCTTTAAGACCAGACTCCCTTATTTTTTGAAGCATTGAGCGCATTCTAACGCCTGCATATAAAATATAAGGACCTGTTTTTCCTTCAAATTTCATAAATTTTTCAATATCGAATTGATAGTTTTGAACAGGGTCATGTTGAAGGTCTGCAAATTTTATGGCAGCAATCCCAATTTTTTGAGCAATATCTTGAAGTGTTGCAGGGGATAAGTCTTTTCCAAGCCCTGCATCTGTAATCCTTTTAAGGGCCTCAGAGATCAGCATATCAATAAGCTCTCCAAGGCGCATAACGCCCCCTTCTCTTGTTTTAAAAGGTTTCCCATCAGACCCATTCATTGTACCAAAGCCAATAAAGTCATAGTGAGCCTGGAGCCCTATTTTTTTTGCAGCACGGAAAACTTGCTCAAAGTGAAGACCCTGACGTCCATCAACAACATAGATGATGCGCTCTGCCCCAAAAACATTCACACGTTCTGCAACCGTTGCAAGGTCTGTGGTGGCATACAAAAACCCTCCGTCTTTCTTTTGCAAAAGAAGAGGCGGAACAGGCGCCTTGTCTGCTTCTTCCTCGACTTCTATGATCAGGGCCCCTTCACTTGTCTTGGCTATTTTTGATTTTATAAGACGGTCTAGTAGAGGCGGAATTTGGTCTTGATACCGACTTTCCCCAAACCATTGATCAAACTCAACACCAAGTTTTTGAAGGTGCTCTTTCATATCCTGAATGGATATATCAACAAAATGCTGCCAAAGAGCCCTGTATCCGCGCCTTCCTTGCTGTAATTCAACAGTTGCAAGTCGAGCTTTTTCAGCAATAGTTTCATCAATTTTACATTTTCCAGAAATGATAGGGTAAATTTCTTGTAAGTCTTCCAGTGTTACAGGCGAATTTTTAGGGTACGACCCTTGAAATTCTTGATCAAAATACGGAAGATCTGGGTGTCTTAGGCTCAGTTCATAAATCATCATGCCCATCTGGGTGCCCCAGTCACCCATATGAATATCACCGATCACATCATGCCCAATAAAAACACAAAGACGTTTTAAGGTTTCTCCAATAATAGTGGAACGAAGGTGACCAACATGCATAGGCTTTGCAACATTGGGGCCACAATAATCGATAATAACTTTTTGCTTTGGAATGGAAAATTGGCAAAAGGATTGGGTGTTAACGTAATGACCAAGATCTAGAGTAGAAATTTTTATATTAATGAACCCAGGACCTGCAATCTCTATTTCTAAACTTGGTATCGCGTCTTTAAGTTTCTTAGCAAGGATGTCGCCAAGAACACGAGGATTTTTGCTAAGTATCTTGGCACCCGTAAGAGCCCCATTGCACTGATAGTCACCCAAATCCGGTCTATCTGATATTTTTAAAGACCCAAGATGACCATCTAATCCTTCTTCTTTAAAAATATCTTTGAGCTTTGTTTCTATAAATTGTTGGGGCGTCATTTTGTCCTCTAACGAAAAAAAGGCCTACTCAGCAATCCTAAGTAAGGCCTTTTGTCTTAAAATTACTCCGAATTATCGTGAGTAGAATTCCACAACTAAATGTGGTTCCATTTGAACCGGGTAAGGAACATCTTCAAACTTTGGCGCTCGAAGGAATTTTCCTTTCATGGACTTATGATCTACATCCAAATAATCAGGGACATCTCTTTCTCCTGATTGAGAAGCCTCAACAACCATATTAATGGCACGAGAACGTTCCCGTACTTCAATCACATCGCCTTCTTTCACTTGATAAGAAGGAATGTTGGTTTTCTTTCCATTCACAAGAATATGTCCATGGCTGACAAACTGACGGGCAGAGAAAACAGTTGGAACAAACTTCATGCGATAAATAACAGCATCCAAACGCTTCTCCAAAAGACCAATCAAGTTTTCGCTTGTGTCTCCAGAAAGGCGTGAAGCTTCCTTAAACGTATTACGGAACTGACGTTCGCCAATACTTCCGTAGTACCCCTTAAGCTTCTGCTTTGCATTAAGCTGAATACCGAAGTCCGTTGTTTTTTTGCGACGGCTGGGACCATGTTGACCAGGGCCATAAGGACGCGCATTAACAGGACTCTTAGGGCGACCCCAAAGGTTTTCCCCTAAACGACGGTTAATTTTATACTTTGAACTTAATCTTTTACTCATTGACTATAAACTCTAACAAATACTTCCTTGTTGTTTAAACAAATTTAACCCTTGTTGTCAAACGATTTTTGACAACAGAGAAAGTCTACTTCCTATATGTGGGGAGTGGCCCTCGAAAAGTCAAGGCCGAAACAACCCCTCTCAGTGTTCGAACGTCTTGAGTTGACAAGGGAATATGCTGAAACATGCTCCGAAGATTTCGAACCATACGAGGTTTTTTGTCTTGGGGTAAAAAAAAGTCAGTTTTATCAAGCTCTCTTTCTAAGTGTTCGAATAAATTTATTAAATCTTCCTTTGGAGCTGGGGTATTGGTAATACCGTGATTTGTTTTATAAACACGCGTAGATTTTTCTCTTTGATACCATTCATAAGTACAAATAAGCACTGCTTGGGCTAAATTAAGCGAAGAATACTCAGGATTAAGAGGAATTTCAATAATTCGATTAGCCAAGGCAATATCATCATTATCAAGCCCTGCCCGTTCTTTTCCAAAAAGGATCCCAACTTTTTGATCTGGATTCTTTTTAATATGCAAAGCGGCTTGATTAGGCGTTACAACCCTTTTTTCCATATCTCTTGGACGTGCCGTTGTTGCAAAAACCCAATCAAGATCAGCAATAGCTTCTTTTGTTGTGTTGAAAACTGTAGCCTTTTGAACGTCTTCTCCAGCACCCGCTGCTGCCTTAATTGTATGCTCATTCAGCCAATGAATACGCGGACGCACAAGCCTTAAATCACAAAGCTCACAATTTTTCATAGCACGTGCGACCATACCAATATTTTCTCCAAGTTGTGGGTCAATCAGAATAATTGCTGGTTTCATGAAGATTCCTCTAGACTTTTTGGGGTTGCAGCCCTGATCAAGCGATCATTGATCGCTTTTCCAATGCCACTATTGGGGATAGGAGCAATCGCAATCGCGTAGAACTGATTTGGATCATCGAGGACATGAAGCATTTTGAATAAATTAGATCCCGCTTTCTCTAAATTGCCTTCTCTGCTTAAGTTTAATGTTTCTTTAGGATGAGGAGCTCCAAAGTTTAAAAAAGCTTCTTTTTCTAGAGGATACTCCGCGTTTAATCGGATAGGAAGAGTGGGGGCGTAGTGATGCTTTAACTGGCCTGGTGACTTTATTTTTTCAACAGTTGTGGAAAGCTTGATCGAAGGAATATAGTCCTGAATGGCTTCTAAAGATAAAGCCCCATATCGAAGAAGGGTAGGGATTGAAGTTGAAAAATCGATAATCGTTGATTCTAGACCGCATTCACAAGAAGCAGGGTCTTCTAAAACATAAATACCTTGCCCCAGAGATCTTCTTACATGCGCTGCTGTCGTACAGCTTAACGTGTTGGACGCATTAGCGCTGGGAGCAGCAATCGGCTTTCCATAGCCTTTCAAAAGCTCTCGACACAAAGGATGGCGGGGAACCCGTAGACCTATGGTTGAAAGGCCCGCTGTAACAGAGGGAGCAATTGGCGCGCCTTCTTTTAAAGGTACTACAATCGTTAAGGGTCCTGGCCAATAATTGTTAACAAGAGGCAGGGCTTCTTGTGGAACATAGGCAATAGTATCGGCCCACGAAAGATCCAGCAAATGAACAATCAGTGGATTAAAGCCAGGACGCTTCTTTGTTGTAAAAATTTTCTGAACAGCTTGTTCATTTGAGGCATCAGCACCCAATCCATAAACAGTTTCTGTTGGAAAGGCGATAACATCTCCAGTGTTCAAAAGATCGATTGCTTTTTTAATATCCGATATCATGAAGCCAAAAGATTTTTATAATAAAGACAAACATAAACGCGAAGAGCACTAGAAAGGTTCCCTTTACGGTTTTGATCTATTTCTTCTATAAGCGCCTTAAGAGAAATTTTTTTTTGATCCGCAATATGTTTCAATGTCTCCCAAAAAACAGTTTCAATCGTAATGCTTGTTTGGTGACCAAATAAATTAATGGAATGTTTTTTTAAGGATGGCTCAATCATGACTCTTTTGGTTCAATCATTTCCTCAGGACGAACCCACTCGTCAAATTCTTCTGCGGTCAAATAGCCAAGATCAAGCGCTGATTCCTTCAACGAAAGGTTTTCCTTATAAGCTTTTTTTGCAATCGTTGCCGCTTTATCGTAGCCAATTTTACGATTTAAAGCTGTAACAATCATTAAAGATCGTTCTACATAGGATTTAATTTTGTCCTTATCAAGTTCAAGATCTTTTAGGCAATTTTCCGTAAAACTTTTAACGCTATCCGTTAAAAGCTGAATGGACTGTAAGATATTATAAATAATGACCGGTTTAAAAACATTAAGCTGAAAATGCCCCTGGCTTCCCGCAACAGTGACGGTTGTATGGTTTCCCATAACTTGGGCAGCGACCATGGTTAAGGCCTCTGCTTGGGTGGGATTAACTTTTCCTGGCATGATGGAGGACCCTGGCTCATTTTCTGGAAGGATGAGCTCTCCAAAACCACACCGAGGGCCTGATCCAAGAAGCCGTATATCATTAGCAATTTTCATAAGAGAAACGGCGATAACATTCAAAGCACCCGAAACCTCTACAAGGGTATCATGGGTTGCAAGAGCTTCGAATTTATTAGAAGCACTTGTAAACGCATACCCAGAATAATGAGACAATTCTTTTACAAACTCTTCAGCAAACTTAGGATGGGCATTAAGGCCTGTACCAACGGCTGTTCCTCCCTGCGCAAGACTTAAAAGCCGAGGAAGCGTTGATAAAATACGTTCTTTGTTTAAGTGAATTTGTTCTCTATAAGCGGAAAATTCTTGGGCAACAGTCATAGGCGTTGCATCTTGTAGATGGGTACGACCTACTTTAATGATATTATTGAAACGGAGCTCTAATACTGAAAGGGCATCTTCCATAGAGCTTAAAGCAGGCAATAACCCTTCATGAAGTGCAAGCGTCGTTGCAATATGCATAACCGTTGGAAAAGAATCATTTGTTGATTGGCCTTGGTTTACGTGGTCATTAGGGTGAATTGTCAGGCCCGATATTTCTTGCCCTCTACAGGCAATTACTTCATTAAAATTCATATTTGTTTGTGTACCGGATCCTGTTTGCCATACAACAAGAGGAAATTGGTCATAAAGCTGACCATGAATAATCTCCTCACAAACACTTACAATTGCAAGCGCTCGCTCTTGATCAAGCCGCCCAACTTTTTGGTTTGCAACAGCTGCAGCCCTTTTTTGAAGGGCAAACGCTTTAACAAAAAGAGTGGGGAACGTTTCGGTGCCAATTTTAAAATTTTCTAGAGATCTTTGAGTTTGGGCGCCCCAATACTTATCTTTAGGTACTAAAACAATACCAAAGGAGTCCTTTTCTTCACGATATTGCGTCATGTTTTTCTCTTAAGATAGCAAATAATCAAAATTAGGTTTTTCTTCAAAAAACCACTGAGCAAGGGAAAGCTCTTTTTTTGAACCAACAGTTAGAACAAGACGCTTGTTCTCGCTAATAAGCACCATAGATTCACAAAACGTAGCGCCACTTTCTTGATGGATAAGATTGATGATCTTTTGTCCAAATAAAAATCTTTCCCAGCGATAGAAGCCAAGAACGGGTTGATCCAAAATAAGAGTTGGATCATTGTTGTAAAGACCTTTTTCAAGGTAAGCATTCATGAAAGAAGGAGGGGCGATAAACTTTAAAATGTTAGGCCCTTCTAAAACAAGGATGGATAGAAAAACAACCCCTTTTGGTTGAAGGGTCTTTAGAAATACATCTTCCGGATTTACTGCAATTTTTGTATTCATCGTCTAGGCACTTTCTCTTAGAGTATCGATAGCGCTTTGTATGGGAGGAACCATATAAGAAGGAAGGGGTGCCTCAAATAAAGATAAGATCGTTGGGGCAGCCGCAATAGATTCAACGATTGGTCTTTTTGTAAAGGCGGGAAGTCCCTTTTTATAAATAATCATAGTGCCTTCAGGTTGGTGATACCCTGTTCCTGGATCTCGAGCTTCTACAGAAATACCTAAATCTTCAAAGGATATTTTTTCTTTTTTCTGATCACGGTAAAGACCTCCAGACCTTACAAGAGCGGCGGTTGTTTGTAGGTTAATATTGAGGGTCAATCCAGATTTTTTGAATCCAAAAACGGGTGTTCCATTCGAATCTGTTAAGTTTAAAACGGCGTTTTGGAATACCTTCAGATCATCCGATGATTCAAACTCAAAGGCAAAATCTGGACTCATCGCCATATTATTTTTAATGGGTTTATTAAAGTGAATAGCCCGATAAAACTTATCCATGTGACGCAGTTGCAATTGGCCCAAGAACTCCCCTCGATCAATTGCCTCTTGCCCCATACTGGAGGCTATCATAAGCGTATATTTGTTAGCATCTGCAAATTCTTTAAGCTTTTTAAGTTGACCATCTGCAATCTGCATTGCTCGAAGAATAGCATGCGATCTGAAGTAGTCATGATTTGTCTTCAGCTTATAATTAAAATCTTCCGGGTAAAGATATTTCCAATACCGATGCATCATACCAGCAACATGGTTTGTAAAAAAAGTCGTATAGGCAGGCTTCTTTTTTTGTAAAATACTAAAAAAAAGATCAAAAGCAACAGGAGACTGATAAATGGAACGAATATGCTTAAAGTTTTTATTGAGCATCTCACGAATAAGTTGTCTTACAAGAAGTAAAATTGTTTTTATTGTAAGGCCATTTTGAATCATTTGAAAAAGATCTCTAAGGGATCCTAGACTTAAAAAAACGCCTTGAGCAACAACGCCCCCATCCCTTTTTGTTTGTGCAAGATTAACTCGCTGAAAACACTCTAGAGCATGCGGCAACGTTTGTGGCGTTTTTGCAAAGGTATCAGAAATATAAAAAGAGTAATTACCTGTGGTTGGAATAGGCCAAGACTGAAGGCTTCCAAAAACACCGGTTGAAATACCTTGTTCTGCAATCAGTTCCCAAGTTGGTTTATAGTTGGTTACAATTTCCTGATTTAAAAACCGGATATCATGGGTGTCATTGTAAACCCCCCGATGAAAAGTTGGCCACGTCGTCCACGGATGCAGTTCACCTGAATCTTTAGTATAGGTTTTATAATGCAATGATTCTTTTAACAAAGAAGCCAAGGTAGAGGTTGGATACTTTTCAACAAACGTATCAACAACGCGCCAGGGAACTTCATTTAGCTCATAAAGAATTATTTTAGACATCAAAATTTCCAGTTCATTAAGCTCACTAGTTTAGCCTGATTTCTATTGAATGCCTAGAGGGCTAGAAGGTTTTTCCAGGAAATTTTATGAAAATGACAGCAGCTTTTTAAAGTATTGATCATTAAATAACTAATGGTCATGGGGCCTACACCCCCAGGAACGGGGCTTATGGCCGATGCTTTTTCTTTAACCGCGTTAAAGGCAACATCACCTACTGTTAACTCTTGATCATTCTTGGAAATACCAACATCGATCACGCAAGCCCCCTCTTTGATAAAGTCAGCTTGAATTAAATTTGGATGACCTGTTGCAACAACCAAAATATCAGCAAGACGTGTAATATCTTTTAGGTTTTTTGTGTGCGTATGAGCCTGAATGACCGTTACATTTTCTTTTAAAAGCATCGCTGCAATTGGCTTTCCAACAAGGGTGGATCTTCCAACAACAACGGCAACTAACCCTCGAAGATCCGATCGCCATTGATGAATAAGGTGAAGACAGCCTTGGGGAGTACAAGGATAAAGCGCATCAACACCTTGGACAAGCTTTCCCATATTAAGCGGATGGAGGCCATCAACATCTTTAGAGGGATTAATTGTTTCGATAAGTTTTTGGGCATCGAGCGCAACAGGGACAGGCAATTGGAGTAAAATTCCATGAACACTATCATCATGATTAAGCGTTTGAATAAGATCAAGGCATTCTTCAAGAGACGACTCTGCAGGCAGACGAAAGATTTCTGTTTGAATCCCAATACGGGAGGCAAACTCTTGTTTTTTTTCAACATATAAAAGGCTTGCTGGACGGCTTCCTATCACTATGACAGCAAGTTTTGGTACAAGGGAATAAAGAGCTTTTAAAGCCTTAATTCTCTCTTCTAAACAATGGGCTATTTTTGCTTGTTCTACAACACCATTAAGGATCATTACCAGCTAAACTCCATAGCAAGCTTTGCCAGAAGCCTCAAAAGAGCATGTTCAAGAAAATTAATAATCAAAAAGAGGACAAGAACTGAAAGATCAATACCTCCAATGACCGGGATGAAAGACCTCAAAGGCTTTAAAAAAGGGGCTAAAAATTTTGATAGACCTTCATAAATGCGATAGGGAAAAGATGAACGTGTCGCAACGTCAAAGTAAACAAGCCATGACATAATCACGTAAATGATCACTGACCACTTGAATATAGAGGTCAATAAAGAAAAGAAATTAAAAATTGGAACGATAATTAAATCCATGGTTTTCTCCTTAAACTAATGCAATATCTGGAGCATCAATCGCTTTCATACCCACCACATTATACCCGCAGTCTACGTGATGAACTTCTCCTGTAACACCCGTTGATAAGGGGCTTAAAAGATAAAGTCCCGCGCCCCCAACTTCTTCTTGCGTAACGTTACGCTTGAGAGGAGAGTTATACTGGTTCCACTGAAGGATGTAGCGAAAATCTCCGATTCCTGAAGCAGCAAGAGTTTTAACTGGGCCTGCTGATAAGGCGTTAACACGGATATTTTTGCTCCCTAAATCAACAGCAAGATATTTAACGCTTGCCTCTAGTGCCGCCTTAGCAACACCCATCACATTATAATGGGGCATAACTTTTTCAGCGCCATAATAGGTGAGTGTTAGACAACTTCCGCCATTTGACATTAAGTGCTGTGCTCTTTGGCAAACAGCTGTAAAGGAATAGCAGGAAATATCCAAGCTTTTTAGAAAATTCGTACGGCTCGTATCACAATAAAGACCAGAAAGTTCTGTTTTATCGGCAAACGCAATCGCATGGACGATAAAATCGATTGATCCCCATTCTTTCTTTAATGTATCAAATACCGCATCTAATTGATCATCCTGTGTAACATCACAAGGAAGAATAAGCTTAGACCCAACGGATTCCGCTAAGGGACGAACACGCTTTTCAAGGATTTCCCCTTGATAGGTAAAAGCAAGCTCCGCTCCGCTTTTATGGGCAAGATGTGCAATAGCCCAGGCGAGAGACTTATCATTGGCAACGCCCATAATAAGACCGCGTTTGCCGACCATCAGAGAGTGATTTGACATTGATTCCTCTTTCTCTTTGCTCTTTTAGTAAAACGACATTATCCTATATTATGTTTAAAAATAAACTAAAATCTTATTGATCTGTAGAAAATGAATGTCTATTTTTAAAGAAAATCAATATCAGAAGTGTTCATGATGTCAATCAGTTTTCAGGAATTAATCCTTAAATTACAAACTTTCTGGGCCAAGCAAGGTTGTGCAATATTGCAGCCCTATGATACCGAAGTAGGTGCTGGCACGTTGCATCCTGCAACAACCCTAAGATCGCTCGGTCCAAAACCTTGGCGTGCTGCTTATGTTCAGCCCTCTAGGCGCCCAGGAGATGGTCGCTATGGAGAAAATCCAAATCGTCTTGGTCACTACTATCAGTTTCAGGTTATTATTAAGCCCTCCCCCCCTAATTCACAGGAGCTTTATCTCGAAAGTCTTAAGTACATTGGTGTTGATATGCAAACGAATGATATTCGATTTGTAGAAGATGATTGGGAAAATCCAACCATTGGGGCCGCAGGTCTTGGGTGGGAAATATGGTGTAATGGCGCCGAAGTAAGTCAATATACCTATTTTCAACAGGTAGGAGGTATTGCCTGCAATCCCGTTTCCCTAGAACTCACTTACGGGTTAGAACGCCTTGCCATGGTGCTCCAAAAAGTTGAAAATGTTTATGAGCTAAATTGGAATGGGTTAGAAGGCGACAAAAAAATTACCTATGGAGATGTCTTCTTAAAAAATGAGCAGCAGTTTTCTGCGTATCACTTTGAACATGCAACGACCGATATGCTCTTTCAACATTTTCGAGATGCAGAACAAGAATGCCTTAAGCTCTTAGGGGCACGGTTACCCCTGCCAGCTTATGATCACTGTATTAAAGCCAGTCATATCTTTAATATTTTAAATGCACGCGGTGTAATCAGTGTAACAGAGCGTGCGACTTATATTGCCAGAGTCAGAGACCTTGCAAAAGCGACCTGCTCTCTTTGGCTAGCAATGGAAAAGGAAGACTAAAAATGTCTTGGTATCTTTTAGAACTTTTAACTGAAGAAATTCCAGCACGGATGCAAGAAAAGGCCTCTGAGCAGCTCGGCGAGATGTTAAAGGAAAAATTAAAGGCAGAAGGACTAGACTTTAAGTCTTTAGAAACCTTTATAACACCCCGTCGCTTAGGTGCTTTTCTTGAGGGTCTTCCAGCGGCACAAAACGATCGAGTAGAAGAAAAAAAAGGACCGAGCGTTACAGCATCTCCAGACGCAATCCAAGGGTTCTTGCGCTCAGCTAACGTATCTCTTGAAGAATGTGAAACCCGAGAAATCCCCGGAAAGGGATATTTCTATTTCGTTCAAAAAACAACAAAAGGCCAATCCTTAAAGTCTCTTTTATCAAAAATAGTTTCTGAGATTATTCAAGAATTTCAATGGCCTAAATCTATGCGGTGGGGTTCTTATACGTCTTCGTGGGTTCGCCCTCTCCGGTCAGTTATCTCTCTTTTAAATAATGAAATAGTCCCTCTGTCTTTGGAAGATCCCCATATCACCGTAGGACGATCCACACACGGTCATCGATTTTTAGCCTCAAAGGCTTTGGAAGTTCATAGTTTTGATGACTACAAACGAGGCCTTCACGAATTCTATGTTATGTATGATCCAAAAGAACGCTTTTCTTTTATTAAAATCCAGATGGAGAAAATATGCGCAGAGAAAAAACTTCTTGTTAAAGAAGATGATGCCCTTTTAAAAGAGGTTGTTGGATTAACTGAATGGCCCATTGTGGCAACAGGTCGCATTGACAAGCAATTTATGACCTTGCCCCCAGAAGTTCTAGAAACAACGATGAAAGTTCATCAACGGTATTTTTCTGTTTTAAATCACGATAGAACAACAGCCCCTTATTTTTTAGTGGTTGCAAATACCGAGACCATTGATCATCAAACGCAAATTGTTGAAGGAAACGAACGTGTTTTAAGAGCGCGGCTCTCCGATGCAGCCTTCTTTTGGAATCATGATCAAAAAATACCTCTCATCGAACGATTGGCATCATTAAAAGATTTAGTCTTTCATGAAAAAATAGGGTCTGTTGCTGAAAAAGCTCAACGTATTAAACTACTGTCTTCTTTTTGCTTTTTTGGAGACCGAAGAGATTTTTCTTTAGTAGAAACGGCTGCAGAACTTTCCAAAGCAGACCTTGCAACCGGCATGGTGGGAGAATTTCCAGAACTCCAAGGTATTATGGGAGCCTATTATGCTAAAATAGAAGGAAAACCTGAAGCTGTTTCTCTTGCTATCAGAGAACATTATTCGCCTCTTGGTCCAAATGATAAGGTACCAATAAGCCCTATAAGCGTTGGCGTAGCTTTAGCTGATAAAATTGATACATTGGTAAGTTTTTGGGCGGCTGGCATCCAACCTACGGGATCTAAAGATCCTTACGCACTAAGACGAAGCGCTTTGGGGGTTATCCGTCTTATTTTGGAAAATGAACTGACACTTCCTTTGAGGGATGTTTTTTCTAAGGCATATGATTTCTTGCCTATTGGTATGAAAAAAGAACCCAAAGAGACAGTTTTAAAGGATTTAATAGAGTTCTTTAAGGGAAGACTAAAGGTTTTCTTAAAAAACAAAGAGTTTGATAATTCAATAATTGAATCAGTGCTTCCGCCTCATTGGGATGGGGATATTTATAAGTCGTATCAAATTTTAGAAGCGCTTGATCGTTTCTTACAAACATCTGGGGGACAAGATTTACTCGTTGCCTACAAAAGAGCCGCTAATATTGTTGATAGCGCAGAAATTTTAGATATAGTTCTTGATGAAACGCTATTGGATCAAGAAGAAGAAAAAGATCTTTATCAAGTATTTTTGACGGTTCAAAAAAACGTTGAAACCGTGATCCGTCTTGCTGCAGATTACCAGCGTGTGATGGAGAGATTTTCAGATCTCAGGATTCCGTTAGATGCTTTTTTTGATCGTGTAACTGTTCAAAGTGATGATGAAAAAGTTCGTGAAAATCGTTTGGCTCTTCTTAAAAGTATAAGAATTCTTTTAGAAAGCGTTGCTAACTTTGGGACAATTTCTCTTCCATAGGCTCTGCAGGCATTCCTTTTTCTAAAAGATCTGAAACCATTGAATCCATGCGTGGGAGCTTTACAACTTGTGACCAGTATTGGAGCGTTAGGCTGATGTGTTCGCAATACTCTTTAAAGTTCAGAGGCTTTCTAATGAATCCAGCCGCATAGTGTTGATAGCATTTAATCATTTCTTCACGATCTACAGAATTTGTTAGAACAATAACGGGAATATCACATAAGCGCCGATCCCTTTTAATTTCTTTTAAAAGGATCTGCCCCTCCTTACGAGGCGTATTTAATTCTAAGATAATAATTTCAGGTCTTGGAAAGGTTGGTGGAGTCCCTGGATCTTTTAAGAATTCCAAAACCTTGTCCCCACTATGAAAAATATGAAAATTAGAGGGAATTCCAGATTTTTCAATAGCTTTTCTTGTAATAAGGGCATCTTCAGGATTGTGCTCCAGAAGCAAAATATCAATTGGTTTTTGTCTTTTCTCCGGCAAATTCCCTTTAATGCTTTTTACAAAGCTTTTATGTGTTTCTTCAAACCCCTCAAAAAACTGATCACTTTTTATACCCATCACAAGGGAAACTTGATAAAGAACCCCAACAGATATACGTGTTTTCCCTTGTTCGTATTTCTGTAATTGCTGACAAGATAAAAAAATCTTCTCTGCAAGATCCCCTAGAGACCACCCTAGTTTTTTTCGATACCGACGAATTCGAGCCCCAACAAAAGGATCTAGTTTAGATATATAAGATTTTTCCATAAGCTATACCTATTTTTATTATTTTTTCTTATTAAGCATTAGTCCATATAAGATAATTAAAACAAGTTGAAATATTGTTAAAAATTCAACTAAATATATTCAAACCTTCCCGGGGAGGAGGTATAATCAGGCGGATTTCTGGGATTTTTTGATAAGTTTTTTTAAAAGAAAAATACAAAAAAAGACAGAAAAAATCTTTTAATTCTTGTCTTTTTTGTAAAAGATTAAGGGTATCTTTAAGAAGGGTTATGGGGGGCTTCACTATGCTGGGGCTCCTTATGCTGCGCAGCCCCTGCAAGCTTTTCGCGCTCTTTTTGAATCGCTAAACGAAATTCATCGATACCAACGACACCTGGAAGAAGCGTTGACTCACCGATAATAAAGACCGGTGTCCCTTCAACACCAACCGATTCAGCAATATGATGATTTCTTTGAAGAACGGCCTCAAGCGATGGATCTTTCATGTCTTTTTCAAGCTCAGACATATTAAGGCCCACTGTTTTGGCGATACCTAGAACAACATTTTTTGTGAACTCACGATTATTCGCCATAAGTTCTTGGTGCATAGGAATATATTTTCCTTGTTTATGCGCTGCAAGAGCAGCACGTGCAACGAACGTATCAGAAAAAATAGGAAATTCTTTGTAAATCACTTTAAGATTTGGATCTGTTTTTACAAGTTCATCAACGATTGGATCGGCTTTGCGACAGTATCCGCAAGCATAGTCAAAGAAGTAAATGATGCTAAGATCGCCTTCTGGATTTCCAGCGATAGGACTATCTTTATCTTCAGAGAGCTCTTTTGTTTTCTGTTTAAGCACATCAGCCTGCTGTTTCTTTTGTTCAGCTATATCTTTTTCACGAAGTGTTTGCATCCCTTCTAAGGTGAGTTTGGCTAATTCTTCTGGGTTTTTTTGAAAGTGTTTCCACGTTGAATATCCCCCTAAACCAAGGCTTAGGATCACTAAAAACATCAAGACTTTTATTTGCATATTATTTCTTCTTTGATAACTTCTCATAAGATAAATATACTTGAAGTACATTGAAATCTCAAGATTTTTTTTAATGCGTCCTGCTTTTACTAAAATCCAAAAGAACTTTTTCAAAAACATTATTTGCCAAATCTCCGGACGTCTTACAAAAAGTTTCCACTTGAATCAAAGAATCTAAAAGGCTCTCAAGAGCCTTAACAGGCCATTTTTCTAAAAATCGTTTTACCTTGTCTTTTTGGTGACTAAAAATAGGAGGAGTGACCATCATTAAGGCTTGATCGATTGCTTTGCCTTCTGTTTGAGCACATTTTAAGGCATAAAGACGACGGGTGTTAAAAATAAGTGTCCTTAAAACACCAATCGAAGATCCTCCTTCTGCAAGCTGTACTTGAAAAAAATGGAGGGTTTTTTTTGGGTTTTGGTCAAAAAAAGCATCTATCAAATCGTCATACCCCAAAACCTCATTGACTGAAAGACACGATTCGATATCTTGTTCCAAGATATCACTTTTGCTCAACGTATAGGTTAAAAGTTTTTCGATTTCACCTTCTAACACCAAAGGGCTTCGAACAAAAATTTCACTCAGTTTTGTTAAAAGATTAGGGGTAATTGTTTTATTTTCACGACGAAAAATATCCCCTAATTTTTGCTTAATATCCTCTAATGTTGGCGCAAAACAACCCATCGATAAAAGAGAACGTTCTTCTTCATAATACTGACGCATTTTTGAGGAGGGTTTTAGATATTTATCGGCTGTAACAATAAAAAAAGAGCAGTGATCATCTTCTAAAAACTCCTTAATAAAAGGAAGTGTTTTTTCTGATGCCCTCTGAAGCCAAATTGTTTTTTTTTCTTCTTCAAAGAGCGTTCTCTCTTTTAATAAATCCGATAAAAAAACTTCTTTTGATAGAACTTTTTCAGCATCTATGCTTAAAGTCTCTGAGAGTTTTGTTTTTAAAGCCCCTTGAAGAAAGGTATGAACTTTTTCAATGACGAATAAATCTTCTTCTCCATAAAAAAGAATAGATTTTGCATCCTTAATCCCAGAATTTAAAAGCGTTTTAAATTGGTAAGTTGCTAATTTCATTCAACCGTTGGATTGCTTAAGTAACTTGATATACTAAGTTTTATAAGATTTGCAACAAGCTCAACTGTTCCCTCTTGCGCATTATTTTTGGAAACAATATTTGAATAATAAGAGGTGGTTAAAATATTATAGTCAGAGCTTTCAGTTTCTGATGCTTGATGAAGGACTTTTCCTGTTTTTGCGTCTTTCAAAGTATAATGCACAGATAAAACAACTTCAGTCCGTGTTGTGGTTGCGTCTTTTGCAACCCCTAAATCCCGGTCAGAAAAACGGAGAGAAATATCTAAAATATAGTGAGGATTTCTTGGGTTTCCTAAAGGCGTTAGCTTTTGCACCAAAGCATTTCGCATCACCTGGCCCAGCCGTCCCTCAATTTGAGAAACCTTGATAGAGGCAAGGCGCTCAACAACATCTCCTTCATAAGAACTATAAAGAGGTTTGAAGGCACAACTACTCATGAAGAGCAAACTAAGTCCCAAAAAACTTTTTTTAAACCACAACATTAACGATCCTATTTTTAACAATGATAATCTTTTTAGGGGAACGTCCTTCAAGGTGTCGCTGAACCCCCTCTAAAGCACAGGCCTGTTTTTCAATTTCAGCTTCTGAGGCTTCTTTAGAAAGCGTAATTTCACCGCGTAATTTTCCATTCACTTGAATTGCAAGCGTCATATGATCGTCTTCTATGAGGGAAGGATTTGCTCTAGGCCATCCAAATTCAGAGATTGTTTTTACCTCTTTGCCATTCAATGTGCACCAAGCCTCTTCAGCAAAGTGGGGCGCAATTGGTGCCAAAAGCTGACAGAGTATTTTGGCAGAAAACCAGACAACGTCCTTTTCAAAATCATTCTTGGGTTCCAAAGCAAAGAGCGCATTTGATAATTCCCGAAGACGTGCTATTGCCTTATTAAAGTGATAGTGTTCAAAATCCTCTGTTACCCATCTGATAGTTTTATGGGTAAGACGGTAAGCATTTTGAAATATTGGTGTCATATCATCTAAGACAAGAACCTTTTCTTCTCTCTGTCCAGCTTCCTTTACAAACTGCCACAAGCGATTGAGATAACGCCATACGCCTTGAAGGCCCGCATCAGACCAGTCTAAATCTTTCTCTGGGGGAGAATCTGACATAACAAAAAGTCGCGCTACGTCTGCCCCATATTCTTGAATAATATGTTCTGGATCAACAACATTTTTCTTGGATTTGCTCATTTTCTCAGAGGGGCCGACAACGATTTCTTCTTGCGTTTTTAGGTGAAAAGCTTTTGACCCTTTCTTGTGAATATCATCAGGGGCAACCCATTTACCTTCTTTGGTTTTATAGGTTTCATGGCAAACCATCCCTTGCGTCATGAGTGCTTTAAAGGGTTCACGAACTGTTGTGTATCCACAGTGGCGAAGTGCCCGACTAAAAAACCGCGCATAAAGTAAGTGCAGGACTGCGTGTTCAACGCCCCCTATATATTGATCAACAGGGCACCAGTCGTCCACTACACTCTTTTCAAAAGCGCTCAAAGCTTTTGGACTACAATAGCGAAAGAAATACCAAGACGATTCAAAAAACGTATCTAAAGTATCTGTTTCTCGTCGCGCTGGCTTTTGACATTTGGGGCATATTGTTTTGGACCATGTTGGGTGATGATCCAAGGGATTTCCTGGTTTGTCAAAAGACACATCTTCTGGAAGTCTGATGGGAAGATCAGATTCTGGAACTGGAACAATCCCACAATCATTGCAGTAAACAATGGGAATAGGACAACCCCAATACCGCTGACGAGAAACACCCCAATCGCGAAGACGATAGGTTGTAATGCCTTTGCCAAGATTTAAAGATTCAATTCGTTCAATTGCTTTTTTCTTTGCCTCTTCAACCAGAAGATCATTCAAAAAATCAGAATGAATCATCGTTCCATCGCCTGTAAACGCCTCTTGGGTCAGGTTCGTTTCTTCGGCAACTAGGGGCTGAACCACTTGGCGAATTGGAAGATTATATTTTTGAGCAAACTCAAAATCCCGTTGGTCATGAGCAGGGCACCCAAAAACAGCCCCTGTGCCATAATCGGCAACCACATAATTGGCAATATAAACGGGAATTTCACGCGTTGGCTCGAACGGTGAGACCACCCGAATGCCCGTGTCGATCCCTTTCTTTTCAACTGTTTCTAAAGCTTTTTCACTTGTTCCTAATCGGGAACATTCTTCAATAAATTCTCGAACATCTTTTCTACCCTTTAACCCTTGTGCTACGGGATGTTCGGCAGCAATCACCAAAAAACTTGCCCCAAAAAGGGTGTGAGGACATGTCGTAAAAACAGAGATAGAAAGAGTGTTGTCTTTTGTTTTAAACTCAACCTCTGCTCCATAAGATTTTCCAATCCAATTACGTTGCATGGTTCTAACCTTTTCAGGCCAACCAACAAGCTCATCGATACCCGACAAAAGATCTTCTGCAAAATCGGTAATACGTAAAAACCACTGTGACAGTTTTTTCTTTTTAACAAGGGCTCCAGAACGCCATCCACGGCCATCCACCACCTGTTCATTGGCAAGAACGGTGTGCTCAACGGGATCCCAATTCACGGTAGATTCTTTTCGATAGGCAAGTCCTACCTTAAGAAAGTCCAAAAACATTTTTTGTTCATGAACATAGTATTCTGGATCACAGGTTGCAATCTCCCGCTTCCAATCGTAGCTAAATCCCAGTGATTTTAATTGGGCTTTCATTGCCTTAATATTTTCATAAGTCCAATGCGCTGGATGGGATTTTCGCTCAATTGCTGCATTTTCTGCAGGAAGGCCAAAAGCATCCCACCCTATTGGGTGCAAAACGTTATATCCTGAGGTTTTTTTGTAACGCGCGAGCACGTCCCCAATCGTATAATTACGAACATGGCCCATATGAAGCCGACCCGATGGATAGGGGAGCATTTCAAGAACGTAGTACTTATTATCCTGATGATCGTGCGCAGCAAAAAGGCCGTTTTCGTCCCAAAACGATTGCCATTTTTTTTCAACTGTCCGAAAATTATATTTCTCTGACATTATTACTTTTCTTCTTGTATGCGAATATCACGCGCACGCTTTAAAATTGTTTCCTCGATTTGATCAATCACATGATGGGAAACAGGCGCATCAACCCAATCTTTATCTTTAAGCTCCTGACGGAAAACAGAAACCCTAATCGCATCAGAACGCAACTGACGACCAATAATAATAACTTCCATTTTCAATCGTTCATTAGGGGACGCGTCTGTAATATGCCAGTCTGTGAGGATAACCCCCCCAAAAGGATCCGTTTTAACTTTTGGAAGAACCGCTAGAACATCGAGTGTCGCCCGCCATAAATAACTATTGACACCAATATTTGATTCCTCCGCTTTTTTGGATCCAATCGATAAAAGAGGTTCCCCAAAAATATATCCCTTCGTTTTTTCTTGGGTGCGTTCTAATTTTGTCTTGGGGGTTCGGCGGTCGCGGGATGCAGCATCCTCAAGGTCTTTATCTTGACGATTACACTGAGCAAGAAAGCCCGTTAACATAAGTGAAATAAATAAGAAACTTTTCCGTGAGCTCATAAGAAACCTTTTTCAATAGTACGTTTGACGACAGGCCTTACTATACAGATTTTTAAAAAAGCTTCAAATAAAAAAGGGAGCTTTCGCTCCCTTTATAATGGTTACTCTAAAGATTAGAAGTTGATCCGTGTTCCAAGAACAAAGGCAGATCCTTGGTTGCCCTTGCTGGTTGAAGGGTTAGAATCCAAGTAGTCTGTGTTTGCAACATAAGCTCTTCCACTTGTTCCTGATGCTAGGTTGATATGATCAACTGGCGCTCTGAACTTGAAGTAGCTCGCCTCTCCATAGAAAGCCAAACCGTCTGCTACTGAATAATCAACTGTGAAGGATGAAATATCAGCTTTTGCTTTTCCACTGGTTACAGTTCTTTCTGTTCCTGTGTAGCCCAAAGCCAAGCTTACAGGACCCATACCATAGGAAACACCAAGGTTAAACCCGTGTGTATTGGTATATCTTGTATCCCGACGCATATAGGACTTGCCGTTATTGAAATATCCGGCACCAAACTGCCAGTTTTCATAATCGATCAACGTTCCAAATTGCCATGCTTTCACTGGATTAAGTTGTGTTCCTTGTGACGCTGTACCACGAGGACCTTTTGCTTTTCCAAGAGCTCCAACAAGATATACACCAACTGTGTATGGACCAGAATCATTAGTAAAGGACAAACCACCTTCCATGTGGTTCACGGCATAAGGCTTTTCCAAAGCTGCTGACGCATACGTGCTTTGTGAACGACCTTTTTGTGATGTATCTGGTGTGTAAGATGTTCCTACCTGCCATCCGGAAACTTCTGGAGACATCCAAGTCAACTTCCCAGAACGTGCAGAACCATCTGTCACATATCCAATGTTTTGACCAAAGTCTACACCGCGTGTTACGTTAAGGATCTTATCAAGGTTTGCATCAAACCCTCCTGTACCGCCCATAACATCTGTTGCATCATAAAGCATCAAGGAAGAAACACCGTTGGTGTCACCCAACTGGAAATTTCCCATCGCATCAGATCCAAGGTAAGCATAAGCTTCGGTGAAGCGATCTTTTTCTTTACGGTCGCGACCCATATCTAAAACGGCCATAACACCGTAACTTAAACCATTATTGGCAACACTTCCGGCATTAAACGTGATGTTTCCTTGGTTCATAGTTTGAACGCCTTTGTTTGAACGAACACGTTGATTTGTCCCAACCATATAGGCCTTGTAAACACCCGTGATTTTAACATTAGGGCCCGAAGAACTTGCGGAATCCGCGCCTGCAGAAAGAGCAACGCACGAAACTCCTACCATCATTAAGCTTGTTAATACTTTTTTATACATATGACTCTCCTAACTACATAAAGCCTTTTCCTAAAATAAACCTTTTTTTCCCATCAAAGGCAAGACAATTTTATGATATTTCTTGACTATTTGACCCCTTGTTGCCCCAGCGCAACAGACAGGGTTTTAGAACTTGGATATGAACGAGGATACGCACTCTCTTCTTCATAGACCAAATCACCTTTTTTCCCGCACGAGGCAAGGATGAAAACGCTTAAAAAGAATAAGTTTTTAAGATCAACACGCATTCATATTCTCCTATATTCTTCCAAGAAGGATGGCTCCTAAAACCCAAAACCCGACCCATTTTTGATTTCTAAAAAGAGCCAAAAGATTTTGCTTGTCATTTGAGTTTAAAAACCAAACCTGATAAATAAACCAACTATAAAGACTTATAAGGATTCCATAATAAATTTTTGTATATTCATTATATACACCTATGCTTATAAGCAAAAAAATCATGACAGAAAAACAGCCAAGAAGAAATGGTTTTAATTGATCTTTAAAAAGAAGGGCTGTTGATTTTAAACCTAGCCCTTCATCTTCTTCTTTATCTTGATAGCCATAAACCGTATCATACCCAAGGGTCCAAAAAATGCCTGCCCCATATAACAGTAAAGGCTCAAGAGAAAGAGCCCCTTTTCCATCCACCCAAGCCATTAGAATCCCGCCATTAAAAACGAGTCCTAAAAAAAGCTGAGGCCAATAAGTCCAGCGCTTCATAAAAGGATAAAGAATAACTAAGGGCAAAAAAAAGAAACCCATTAAAATCGTTATTTTTTTTAATTGAAGAAGAATTAAAAATGCACCTCCCAGAAGCAACACCAGAAAGGACAACGCCTGATGTTTAGTTAAGGCACCTGCTGCCAGAGGTCTTGTTTTTGTACGCTCCACTTTTTGATCAAAGGATTGATCGGCAAGGTCATTAATAACACACCCAGCGCTACGCATAAAAATAGATCCCCATAAAAAAAAGAATACCGTCATCCAAGACCAGGTTTCACTAAGCCCAAAGGACCAAAGACACGGCAAAAACAGCAACCAGAATCCAATAGGACGATCAAGGCGCGCCAAATACAAATAAGGACGAAAAAAGGGAGGGAGAGACTCAATCCATGAAACCCTTCTTATGTCGGTATGGGGATGATACATAATTATGGCTATTTTTTGTTTCTATCATTAAAGTTGAAAGTATTATGAAAGATATTACAAAAATGCCAAGACTTTTTATCCAGAACATCCTAAGTCTTGGAAAGACGATTGCCCTTACAAAAGAACAGTCCCACTATATTCGAAATGTTTTGCGCCTAACCATGGGCGACTTTATAAGAGTATTTAATGGGAAAGACGGAGAATTTCTTTCCTCTCTGACAAAGAGTGATAAGATGTGCGAGATCACGGTACAAAACCTTCTAAAACCCCAAACCATTTCAAAAGGTCCATGGCTTTTCTTTTCACCCATAAAAAAAGATCGCCTGAGTTTTTTAATTGAAAAAGCTGTTGAGTTGGGCGTTCAAAAACTAATTCCTGTCATAACGGAACGAACCATCGTCAGAACCTTTAATATTGAAAAGGCTCATTTAAGCATTATTGAAGCCTCTGAACAATGTGAACGACTGGATGTCCCAGAGATTTTACCCTTCATCACGCTCAAGGATATTTTCAAAACGCTAAAAGAACCTCAACGCCTTTATTTTTGTAAGGAACGAAGCGATGCGCCTCCCCTTCGATCCTTATCAATTTCACCAGATTCTGGCATCTTGATTGGTCCAGAGGGAGGATTTGCTGATACAGAAATTGCTTTTCTGGAATCTAGCCCTCAGACCCAGGCCGTATCCTTGGGTGATCGGATCTTAAGAGCCGAAACCGCAGCAATCTATGCCTTGAGTCAAATCTCTTCCTAAAGATTGCCTTTTAACCCTTCCGGTGCCATACTAAGACATAACGATAATTATTCTTGGAGGATTTAATCATGAAAAAAGTATTTGCTGTTCTTTTAGGTATGTTGACAACGTATGGGTTTGTCGCATCTGCTGATTTTGTGGATCCTGTTCCAAACAGCGGTCAAGTTGTAAAGGGTGTTTGGGTTCCAAATCAACGTTAATTTGAATTTTGCCTTTAATGCCTAAGATGAAAGTCTTAGGCATTTGTTATTTTTAACTTCCGATTCTTTGATTTTTGTATTATGGTGTCTTTCTATTAAATTGTGATTTTTAGGCACAGAAATAAATGAATAAAATTTTTTCTTTATTACGACTGAATCTAATAGTTCTCTCTTTGGGGATATTAACCAGCTGTGGATCTTCGAAAGATGAAAAATTTGAGGAAAAAAGCCCCGAAGACCTTTATACAAGGGCCGATAAACTTTTAGAAAAAGGCGAAAATAAAAAAGCAGCCGTTGCCTTTGAAGAAGTCGTTCGTCAACATCCTTATTCAAAATGGGCAACTTCTGCCCAAATTATGGCTGCTTATGCGTATTATAAGGGTCAGGCTTTTGAAGATGCTCTCGCCAATATTGATAGCTTCCTTCAAATGCACCCAGGCAGCGAATACGTTCCCTATGCCTATTTCTTAAAAGGACTTTGTTACTATGTTCAGGTTTCCGACACAGAGCGGGATCAGTCCTCAACAGAACAGGCTCTTTCGATCTTTTTAGAACTGATTAAACGATTCCCAACAAGCGCCTACTCTAAAGATGCTCGATTCAAAATCGATCTTTTGAGAGACTATATTGCTGGAAAAAATATGGAAGTGGGTCGGTTTTACCTTTCTCAAAAACAATACATAGCAGCCCTTAATCGTTTTCAAAATACAGTTAAAAATTTTGAAGGAACAACGCACATACCAGAGGCCCTGTATCGGTTGGTTGAAACCTATTTGATTCTGGGAATTGTTCCAGAAGCTCAAAGAACAGCGCGTGTTCTCGGACACAATTATCCCGATAGCTCTTGGTATAAAGAAGCGTATCAGCTTTTAGAGAACAAGCAAATGCTTCCTTCAGCAGACTCTTCTATGAAAATTACAAAACAATGGGAGCAGCAGCCCAATGCTGCAAAGCATAACCGCCTCTAATATCGCTGTTGTCAGCCACATTCACGTCGATCTTTGTTCTGGCCTTAATGTTTTTACAGGAGAGACAGGCGCAGGGAAGTCTGTTCTTCTTGATGCCCTTGCCTTTGGCCTTGGGTCCAGAGCCCAAACAACCCTTATTCGAGAAGGGGCTCATGAAGCTTCTGTTACTCTTGTTTTTGAATTAATCCCTCCCTACACTTTTTTAGAGGATTTGCATATTCCTATAGAGGACAACACCCTTATCATAAGAAGGTTTATGACAAAAGATGGGAAAGGAAAGTGTTTTATCAATGATACTGCAACCACCGTTTCTAGCCTTAAAACCCTTGGCGAGTCGTTGATCGAAATTCACGGTCAATTTGATCGACTTTTATTGCCAACCCACCATCGAATGGCTCTAGATTCCTTTGGGGACTTGGAACCTTTATCAAAAGAAGTCCAAGAAACCTATGAAAAATGGAAAAAAGCAGAGCGCGATCTTTTTCAAACAAAACAGATTCTTCAAACCCAACTAGAAAACAAAGAGTATACGGAATTTTGCGCACAAGAATTGCAACAGTTTAATCCTCAACCTAAAGAAGAAGAGACCCTGGTCCAACAGCGATCTTTAGTTTTGCATAAAGAAAAAATTCAATCCGCCTTAAAAAATGCCCTTCGAGAACTTCAAGAAAAAGCCCCTGTAGAATCTATTTTTAAAAATACATATCGATTTTTGCAACAAGGCAACGTTGATGGACAACTATCCCTATTGATAGAACGGACAGATCTTCTGTTGGTTGAAATTCAAGAATTTATGAGCGAACTGGAGCAAGCGGGTCAAGAATTTGAGGAACAAAACCAGGAACTATCTTTGGAATTTCTTGAGCAACGGTTATTTTCTTTAAGGGCTCTTGCAAAAAAACATCGATGCAGTCCCGATGATTTGCCAGATTTTTTGCTGCAGTTACAAGTAAACTTAGATGCCATAAGTAACAGTGATGCCTCCGTAAAAGCCCTTGAAAAGGAAGCCGATCTTTGTAAATTAACTTACAAAAACAAAGCAACAGATCTTAGCGCAAAAAGAAAAGAAGTAGCCCATTATTTAGAAAAAGTAATTGCACAAGAACTTCCCCCTTTAAAGCTTCAAGCACATCTTAAGGTGAATTTTCATTCTATTCCTGAAGATCAATGGTCAGAGCACGGTATGGAAACGATTGAATTTTTTGTCTCAACGAATCCGGGGGATCCTTTTGGGCCTCTTTCCAAAATTGCCTCTGGTGGTGAATTATCAAGAATTATGCTGGCTTTAAAAGTTGTCTTAAATCAAAAAAATCAAGTCCCAACCCTGATCTTTGATGAAATAGATACAGGAACAGGGGGATCTGTCGCAGATGCTATGGGAAAAAGACTTCATGGTCTTGCAAAAAATGTCCAAGTGCTTGCTGTAACTCACAGTCCTCAGGTAGCCTCTTATGGAGATCATCATTACTTTGTTTCAAAGGCTCTTGAAGAGGGGCGGATGAAAACAACAATTGAAGAATTAAGGGATCATTCCCAAAAGGTAGAAGAAATTGCTCGTATGCTTTCAGGATCTAGCATTACACCTCAAGCTAAAGCTGCTGCAGAAGAACTATTAAAGGATTGACCCCCATGAGCCTTTTTAAATCCCTTCCAGAAATTCCAACATCAGAAGCAAAAGCACGCGCAAAACTCGATCACCTTTATAAGGAACTTTTTTATCATAATTATTGCTACTACGAACTCAATGAACCAGAAATTTCTGATGAGGATTATGATGCTCTGTTTCAAGAGGCGCTAGCCCTCGAAAGAGCTTATCCTCATTTAAAAAAGGACAATACCCCAACAAAAAGTGTTGGATATGCGCCTCTTGAAAAATTTGAAAAGGTCTCGCATTCCGTTCCTATGCTTTCCCTTGATAATGCCTTTAAACAAGAAGGAATTGAAGACTTTATCAAGCGCATTAAAAAATTTCTAGGCCTTGAGATAGACGCTCCTTTAGAATTTATGGCAGAACCCAAAATTGATGGATTATCAGCAGCCCTTCGCTATGAAAAGGGCCATCTTGTTCTTGGATGCACAAGAGGGGATGGAACGACGGGCGAAAATATTACTCATACGCTTAGAACCATCCACTCTATTCCTCACCATCTTAAGGGAGACGATTATCCTGATTTTTTGGAAGTACGCGGGGAAGTTTTTTTATCAAAAGAAGACTTTTTACTATTGAATGAAGAACGCGAGAAAGAAGGACTTCCTGCCTTTGCAAACCCTAGAAATGCGGCAGCGGGATCTGTTCGCCAGTTAGATTCTGTGGTTGCAGCAAAACGCCCTCTCCAGTTTTTTGCCTATAGCCTAGCCTTAATTCCAGAAGGAATCAAAACACAACGCGCGCTTTTAGATTCCTTAAAAAAGTGGGGATTTTCGCTTGGAGATCCTTTAAAAATCTGTGGGTCTTTAAGCGATCTTTTGGAATATTATGGGTCTGTTGAAAAAATCCGATCCCACCTACCTTATGATATTGATGGTGTCGTTTATAAAGTGAATCGCCTTGATTACCAAGAGCGTTTAGGACAAGTGTCTAGATCCCCTCGCTGGGCGATTGCGCATAAATTTCAAGCAAGTCAAGGCGAAACTATTTTAAAAGCCATTACAATTCAGGTTGGAAGAACCGGTGTTTTAACACCCGTCGCAGAGTTGGAGCCTATCAATCTTGGTGGCGTTTTGGTTTCACGAGCAACCCTTCATAATGCGGATGAACTTCTTCGAAAAGATATTCGTGAAGGCGATCGTGTTTTGATTCAAAGAGCGGGTGATGTTATTCCTCAGGTTGTTCGAGTTTTATCAACTGACTCTTCAAAAAGAAATCCCCCCTTTATTTTTCCAAACCACTGTCCTATTTGCCATAGCCATGCTTATCGAGACCCAGAGGAAGCCGCAACCCGTTGTACTGGCGGGTTTAATTGCTCTGCTCAAGCAAAAGAGCGATTAAAGCATTTTGTTTCTCGCCACGCCTTTGACATCGAAGGATTAGGGGACAAAAGCATCGACTTTTTCTGGGAACAGAAACGAATTCTTTCTCCGATGGATATCTTTACTCTGGAGGAACGAGATTCAAAAGAGACACCATCCCTTAAAATGATCCCAGGATGGGGAGAAAAATCTGCAGAAAATTTATTTCAAGCGATTCGAGAAAAAAACCACATTTCATTTGATCGATTTCTTTATGCCCTAGGCATCCGCCATATTGGTCAGATAACCGCAAAAAGTTTGGCTCTGAGTTATGAAACAGCCCCTGCTTGGTATGAATTTATGGAAAAAATGGCCGCAGAATCCTTAGAAAGCGAAGCATTCCAATCTCTTATTTCCATTAATATGATTGGCCAAACAATAGGTCTTTCTCTTTACGAATTCTTTAGAGAACCCCTAAACAAAAAAATGGTAAAAGACTTAATAGAGTTCTTAACAATTATTCCAATACAACAAACAAAAGGAATTCTTTCGGGAAAAACTTTTCTTTTTACAGGCACCCTGCAAACCATGACGCGTGAAGAAGCAAAACAAAAGGTTGAGTCATTAGGAGGAAAAATAACCAGCAGCCTGTCTTCGCAAACAAACTTTTTAGTCGTTGGCGAAAATCCTGGAAGCAAAATCCAAAAAGCTCAAGCAATTGGTGTCCCTATTCTTAATGAACAAGAATGGCTTCAGCTCATCCAAAAGCCCTAATCCAGAAACGAAGACAGCTTTAGTTTTACAGCCTCAGCTGGTATTGTTCTTATATCAGCACTCCCAAAATCTCTGGATTTTATGATAACAACAGAGGAAGAAAAGGGATGTACTTTTTCTGCTTTTGTGTGCCCAAACAAAGAAATTATTGGACACCCCCCTGCTGCTAACAAGTGTCCTGCACCCGAATCATTCGAAACACAAACCGTTAAAAATTTGGCAATCGCAATTGTATACAAAAGAGATTGTGTAAAAGCAGGATAGTGTTGGAGAGGAAAAATATCTCCAGGACATAGGGTAGACAACTGTTCGTACATATCATTTTCTTGCGGACCTAAAATCCAAACGGGAACAAAATTTTTTGTTCGTATAAAAGAAGATAGCTCCATAAAATATTCCAACGGCCAGCATTTTTTCCGATTTCCAGCTCCTGGAACAAGTCCTATATATTTTAGCTTAGGATCAAAAATGGAGGAAACTTTTTCAGAAATTGAAGACGGCATAGAAACCGAAAAAGAGGTTCTTTGAATTTTTTTTTGCGCCGCTACATCAACAAGATCTAAAAGTTTCTCTGTTAAATGAAGAGGATATTTATATTTTTTATTCAAAGGCTTAAGAGAAGAGTAAAGATAACTATGCAACGAACAAACAAAAAACGAATGAGGGTTTCTTTTTAAAATCAGAGTTTTTTTTAAATTATTTTCCGTATTGATAATCATATCAAACGAAGGCAGGAGGTTATTTTTTTGAATTAAATCACGCCACCGCATTTTTTTAGGAAATGCATTTTCTATTACTTGATTCAAAAAATCTTTTACAAGAGGTTTTAACACAGATGCATAGGGGCTGCTACCAATACCCACAATCCATGTAATATGAGTTTCAGGAAATGCTTTCCTAAGAGCTTGCAAAAAAGGTAATTTTAAAAGACTTTCTCCAATTAAGTCCTTTTCAACAAAAACCCCTATAGTTTTAATTTTATTTGGATGAAGCGTTTTGATAGGATTCATCTTTCTGACTCTGCTTAGTCCAAAGATTGTAATAAGATCCTTTTTTCTTCAAAAGATCTGCATGTGTTCCTTTTTCTATAATCTCCCCGTGTTCAAGAACGATAATTTGATCCGCATCAACAATTGTTGAAAGACGATGAGCAATAACAAGCGTGGTATGATTTTTTGAAATTTTATTCAGGTTTTCTTGTATTTCTTTTTCTGTGTGGGTGTCCAAAGAAGAGGTTGCTTCATCGAGCAAAAATATTTTTGGATTTTTCAAAAGGGTACGGGCGATTGCAACGCGTTGCTTTTCCCCGCCTGATAATTTTAATCCTCTTTCTCCAACGATCGTATCATATCCCTGGGGAAGTTTTTTCTTAATGAAGGTACTTAAATTTGCAGCTTGTGCAGATCGTTCAACTTCTTCTTTCGAGGCTGTTGGCTTACCGTAAAGGATATTATAGAAAATACTTTCGTTAAATAAAACAACGTCTTGAGGAACAACACCTATGGTTGCTTGCAAACTTTTTTGGGTCAATTTTTTAATGTTTTTTCCATCCAAAAGAATTTCACCCTCATTAACATCATAAAAACGGTAGAGCAATCTTGCAATGGTTGATTTTCCAGAACCACTCGGCCCAACAATTGCAACTTTCTTTCCAGCAGGGACTGTAAAAGAAACATTCTTTAAAATCTGTCGATCTGGATTGTAGGAAAAAGAAACATTACTGAAAACAATCTCGCCTTCTTGAATAGTGCAAGGACATGCATCTGGAGCATCTTGAATTTCAATAGGCACATCCATCAATCCAAACAAATTTTCCATTTCAACAAGAGATCTTTTGATTTCACGATAAGCAAACCCTAAAATCATCAGAGGCTGAAATAACTGAATAAGATAAGTATTTAATAAAACAAAATCCCCCAAAGTTAATTGATGCTGTGTTACCTGATATCCAGAAATAAGCATGGTTACAATAAGCGAAATTGAAATAATAATGCCTTGTCCTGCATTTAAAATAGAAAGACCTATTTTATTTTTCACAGCCGCTTCTTCGTAAAATTTTTGCGCTTTGTTGAATCGATCATATTCATGGGTTTCGTTACCAAAATACTTAACCGTTTCATAGTTAATAAGACTTTCAATAGAACGGTCATTGCTTTCATTATCAGCCTCGTTCATGTGTCTTAAAAACTTGGCACGCCACTGGGTGATTTTTAGAGTGTAATAAATATAAAGGACCATAGATAGGGCTATAATCACGCAAAGAAACCAGCCATAAAAATAAAAAACTGTCCCAATGACCAAAAGAATTTCTAAGGCCGTTGGAATTAAACTAAAGGTTGAAAATCTAAAAAAAGTTTCAATAGCTTTTGTTCCTCGCTCTAAAGCCCGGGTCACGCTTCCTGTTTGACGATCCAAATGAAATCGAAGACTGAGCGAATGAAGGTGGGAAAAAACTTTTAGAGCTATATGACGAATGGCTTGATGTTCTACGCGTGCAAAAAGGCTTTCTTTGATTTCCAAAAAACTAACCGATAGTCCCCGTGATAACCCATAGGCAACTAGAAAAAATACAGGAACAGAGAGCGCCTGGAGATGCCCCTCATCAAAAACATCAACGGCTTTTTTGTAAAAAAATGGAACCCAAACAGCAATAATTTTAGAGAGCAAAACAGCACAGATTGATAAAATAACCCTAGCTTTTATAGAAAAATTTTTTTCTGGCCAAAGATACGGGAACAAAAAGCTAATAACCTTTGGCTTGGGCGTCTCTGTGTAAGAATGGGTGCCAAGATTTTGCATTTATGAGGTCACTTGCTTTTTAAAGTGTCGATGACAAAGGGAAACATACCGATCATTTCCCCCAATTTCCACTTGAGCCCCAACAGTAACCATAACACCATTACCATCAATGCGCGCGTTCATAGTTGCTTTGCGCCCACAATGACAAATCGTTTTAATTTCACAAAGCTCTTCTGCGTGAGATAAAAGATACTTGCTTCCCTCAAACGGCTCGCCTAAAAAATCTGTTCGAAGGCCGTACGTTAAAACAGGAAGCCCTAAAAAATCTGCAATATCGCTTAGTTGGTGAACATGTTTTTTGGTTAAAAAATGCGCCTCGTCAACGAGAACACACTTAATACGATGATCCGGTTCCTTTAATTTTTTTTCTACAAAACCATAAAAATCAAAGTCTTTATGAAAGGGAATTGCTGGAGCTTTAAGGCCGATTCGAGAGACAATATGGTTTTTTTCATACCGATCATCAAAAGAAGGAGTAAAAAGAAGGGTTTCCATTCCCCGTTCACGATAATTATATTCTGACTGCAGCAAGGTTGTTGTTTTGCCCGCATTCATTGCAGAATAATAAAAATAAAGCTTTGCCAAGGCCTATGCTCCTTTGTCTGTTTCGTTCTTTTTATGTCACAAGGGTATAAAAAAGGCAATCATTAGAAAAAAAATTCCTTACAAATTCTGCATATTTATAGAGGACTTTCTGTACAAGTGATGCTATCCTCTTTGTTTCTTAAAATGTAATAAAGAGTTTAAGAGATGAAAGATATTCATGTTACGGTGCTTACGAATGCAATTGTTGATATTCTTGCCCATGTTGAAGATAAATTTTTAGAGAATCTTGGTCTTCAAAAAGGGGGGTATAAGATTATTTCTCAAATGGAAATGGAAGATCTTTATGCAAAAATCCCCCCCGCCACAGAGCAATCTGGAGGGTCTCTTGCAAATACAGCAGCAGTTCTAAGTCTTTTGGGCGCTAAAACTTGTTGCCTTGCAAAGATAACGAATGATGCGTTTGGGAAAATCTTTATGCATGATATGAAAGCAGGAGGTGTTCTTTTTCCCATTCCCCCAGCAGAGTCTTTAGAGGCAACTGGACGAAGTATTATTTTAATCGACGAAAAGGGGGACAGGTGCATGAATACAAACCTCGGATCTTCCGTTAATATTAATCCTGAAGATTTATGCCTTGAAAGTATAAAAAAATCACACATATTATGTGTAGAAGGATATTTTTGGTCTGATGAGAGAACAAAAAAATCGGCCCACAAGGCGATTGAAGTCGCAAAGCAAGCCGAAACTAAAATTGCCTTTGGGTTATCTGCAGAGTGGTGTGTGAAAACCTTTAGAGAGGAATTTTTGTCGCTCATTGAAGAATCTGTTGATATCCTTTTAGGAAATGAACTGGAATATTTGGCTTTATTTAACAAATCCTTAGAGGATACAATTCATCATTTGACAAAAATGAATGTGTTGTCTGTAATAACACGAGGATCTGAGGGATCTGTTATTGTAAAAGGCCAAGAAGTTTTTTATATTCCATCCATTACTCCCAAGAACTTTGTTGATGCAACGGGAGCTGGGGATACGTACGCCAGTGGATTTTTATATGGACTAACCCAAGGGTTATCTTTGGAAGAGTCTGCTAAATTTGGAGCGCTTGTCGCTTCAATAACGATTGCTCAAATAGGCGCGCGACCAGAACTATCAACGATTAGGAAAACACTTAAAGAAGCAGGTTATGAAATTGAATAGAGACATTAGAAATTTAGCAATCATTGCGCACGTTGACCATGGAAAAACAACCCTTGTTGATGTTTTATTAAGGCAAAGTGGTATTTTTAGAGCCAACGAGCATGTTGCAGAACGTGTTATGGATTCGAATGATTTGGAAAAAGAGCGGGGCATTACGATTCTCTCTAAGTGTACATCCATTGACTGGGGCCAGTATCATTTTAATATTGTGGATACTCCTGGACACGCAGATTTCGGTGGGGAAGTTGAGCGAATTCTTGGGATGGTTGATGGGGTTGTTCTTTTGGTTGATGCCTCTGAAGGACCTATGCCACAAACGAAATTCGTTTTGACAAAAGCCTTAGAACAAGGACTCAATCCTGTTGTTGTGATCAACAAAGTTGATAAACCCGATGCAAGACCTGATGAGGTTTTAAACGAAGTATTTGATCTGTTTGTTGCCCTTAAAGCGTCCGATGAACAATTAGATTTCCCAACAATTTATTCTTCTTCTAAAGAAGGGTGGGCTGTTCATGATTTAGGGGATGAAAGAAAAAACATGGATCCTTTGTGTGAAGCAATTGTTAAAAGAATTAGTGCTCCCAAAGTTGATCCAACCAAACCTTTTTCCATGCTTGGTACAACCTTAGATTATGATAACTTTGTAGGAAGAACGCTTACAGGTCTTATTGTAACAGGTACAGTAAAGGTAAACGATTCTGTAAAAGTTCTAACCCCTGAGGGAACCCTTAGAGAAACAGGAAAAATATCAAAACTCTTTGCTTTTAAGGGCATTCAACGTGTTTCGATTGATACGGCAACAGCAGGGGACATTGTTATGATTGCAGGATTGCCAAACGCAACAGTTGCCGATACTATTTGTGCGACCGACGTTCAGCATCCTTTGAAATCTGTCCCGATTGATCCTCCAACAATTGCGATGACTTTTTCCGTTAACGACTCACCTCTTGCAGGGCGTGAAGGGGAAAAATTAACCTCTAGAATGATCAGAGAAAGACTCTTCCATGAAGGTGAAATCAATGTGTCTATTTCTGTAAAAGAAACGGAAAATAAAGATGCCTTTGAAGTTTCAGGAAGAGGAGAGCTTCAACTCGGTATTCTTATTGAAAATATGCGTCGTGAAGGATTTGAACTTTCCATCAGCCGCCCTCGGGTCCTTTTTCAAAAAGATAGCTCTGGGAAGCTTCTAGAACCTATCGAAGAACTTATGGTAGATGTTGATGAACCTTATGTTGGAATTGTGATTGAAAAAATTGGCCTTCGCAAAGGTGAAATGCTTGATATGCATAACATTGATGGGAACAAAGTGCGCGTAAAATTTTTAGTCCCTGCGCGGGGGTTAATTGGATATCGAAATGAATTTTTAACGGATACGCGTGGCACAGGGATCATGAACAAATCCTTTCATGGATACGCCCCCTTTAAAGGGGATATCACAGGACGCCATAACGGTGTATTGATTTCTCTGGAGCAAGGAGAAGCTGTTGCTTACGCTTTATGGTACATAGAAGAGCGCGGCGTTCTTTTCGTATCACCAGGTGAAATGTTATACCAAGGGATGATTATAGGGGAAAACTCTCGGCCTCAGGATTTAGAAGTGAATGCTTTGAAAGAGAAAAAACTTTCAAACGTCCGTGCCTCAGGTAAAGATGATGCTATTCGGTTAACGCCCCCTCGGCAATTCACTTTAGAGCAGGCTTTATCTTATATTAATGATGAGGAACTTGTGGAAGTAACGCCTAAGAATATACGGTTACGAAAAGTTTATTTAGATTCTAATGATCGCAAACGGTTTAAAAAATCATAACGTATAGAATGCCCCTTTGGTTACAAGACATAAAAAGAACATATTTTAGCCCTCGTATTTTAGGGATTGGTTTTTTTGCCTTTCCCTACGGCATGATGTTCTTTTTGGCTGTATCAACACCCCAAGTCTGGCTTAAAGATATTGGGGCTACCAATACAGACATTGGTCTCTTTGCAATTGCCAGTTTTCCCTACATGCTCAAATTCCTTTGGGCACCGATGGTTGATCTGATTAAAATTCCCTATCTTTCAAAACGCCTTGGCCACCGTCGTAGTTGGCTATTAGTTATTCATATCTCGTTAATGATTGGTCTTTTATTAATGGGATTTTCAAACCCTACCCCTTGCCATTTAAGATGGACGGCCATTGTTGCCCTATCGTTGGCTTGTTTAGCAGCAACCCAAGATATTATTGTGGATGCTTACCGTATTGAAATTCTAAGCACCAAAGAATCCGTTCCAGGAATCGGGATGTTGATTTTTGGATATCGTTTAGGATCCATTACAGCAAAAGCTGGGACTCTTTATCTTGCCCATTATTTTTCATGGCCCCTTGCTTATAGCGTCATGGCTCTTTTAATCATTGTTGGTATTATTGCCGTTTTCTTCAATCCAGAACCCGAAGAACGCCCAAAGCCAGAGCGCATTATTTATCACACAGTCGTCAGACCCTTTACGGAATTTGTAACCCGCTCCCCCCTTTGGTGTATTCCCGTCCTATTCATTCTTCTTTATCGTTTAGCAGATGCTATGATCAACAATATGGCAAATTCTTTTTATATAGAAATTGGATTTACAAAAGCAGAAATTGCAACGGTTACCAACGTTTTCGGTGTCTTTGCAAGTGTTGTTGGGGGATTTTTAGGGGCAGCGCTTGTTCGCCGACTAGATGTCTTTAGGGGTGTTTTAGTCTGTGGCATCCTCCACACAGTTTCCAACTGTATGTTTATAGTTTTAGCTTATACAGGAAATGATATTACGATACTTTATACAGCAATTGCCGTTGAAAATATTACAGGCGGAATGAGTACTGCTGCCTTTTTTGTTTACCTTACAAGGCTCTGTCATATGTCTCATGCAGTGACTCAATTTGCCCTTTTCACCTCTATTTGGTCTGCCCAGTCCTTTATTGCAAGTATTAGTGGATGGATTGTCGATCAGTTAAAGGGGGATTGGCCTTTATTCTTTTTAATCACTATTGGTGTTGCTTTGCCGGGAATGGTTTTAATTCCCTTTTTAAAGAAATTTCCTTTTGGAAATCGGGGAGAATTAGAGTCTGTTGGATAGAAAATTTTTTCTAGATGTTTTTTCATTTTAATTGGCAAAAAACTTTCAAGAAGGGTTGACTGTAAAAATTTGAAAACTATATTTAAGATAGTTTCTATTTTTAATGGGATAACAAAACTGTGCGTTACTTATATTTGATACTTATAATTATCACTAATGCATCTTGCTCTCATGTCAAACAATCTGACAAGGCACTTTTAAAGCATTTACAGAATTTTAATCCTGAGGGTATTAAAAAAGAACTATCTAGAGACATTCATCCAGGGCAAGAAGGTGAATTTTTTCTAACATTTTCTTTTTTTGAGGCTTGCAGCAATGGTGATCTTAATCGCGTAAAAGAGCTTCTAGAGGCTGGATCAAATATTCACTCTGTTACAGCACTAGGAAAAACGGCCCTTCATTTAGCCTGCGAATCAAAAAGATCTTCCACAGAGCTTGTCAAATTTTTAATTAATCATGGATTAGATATTAACGGAAACTTTAAAACACATTTAAAAATAGAAAAATTTTGCTGGAGCCCTCTCATGATTGCATGCGTACATAGAAATGTAGATATTGCTAGGGTCTTAATAGAAAAAGGCGCAATGATCGACGAAAAAGATGCTGGAGGAGATACACCTCTATTGAAAGCAAGCTTCTATGGATCCGTTAAAATTGTAGAGGAGCTCTTAAAAAATGGTGCTAACATTAAAGCAATCAATAACGAAGGGAATACAGCCTTACACGAAGCCTTTTTGGGATATATGACTAAAAACACCCTTTTCTCTTCATCTAAAGATTCTTATACCGAAGAAGACTTTGAAGAAATTATGAATCTTTTAAACCATTATGGTATTGATTTCTATGCACGAAACAATCAAGGGAAAACAATTCAAGATCTAATACAAGATTTCAAAACTAACGTCGCCCAAACAGGCGCTCTAAATCCTGCAATTTAAGTTCCACATAGGTTGGGCGACCATGGTTACATTGACCCGAACTGTTCACCTTTTCCATTTGACGTAGCAAATCATTCATTTCTTGGATCGTCATTTTTCGACCAGAACGGATACTTCCATGGCACGCCATCGTTGAACACACTTCTTCTATTTTTTCCTTTAACGAAAAAGCATTTCCCCATTCTTCAATTTCTTGCGCAAGGTCTTTAAGGAGCGTTTCCGCTGACACATTCTTTAAAAGCAGGGGTACCTCTCGAACTAAAATCGCATCATTCCCAAAGGCTTCGATAACAAGGCCAAAATCTTCAAATTCTTCAGCGCGACTTAAAAGGGCCGCACGATCTTTCTCAGCCATCGTTACAACTTCGGGTATGAGTAGCAACTGACGGGGAATACCGTTGTTTAAATTTTCTTTAAGCTTTTCATAAACCAATCGTTCATGGGCTGCATGTTGATCGATCACCACAATACCATCTTCTGTTTGAGAAACGATAAAAGTCTCATGAATCTGGGCACAAGCTGCCCCTAAGGGGTATGAAAATTTTTCAATGGTAAAAGAGATTGGCTCTGATTTAACCACTGGTTTTAAATCAAGACCTGGTAATGTCTGTTGGGTATAGGAAGGCCTAGATTGATTGGGTTGAAACAATGGTTTTCTAGCAACGCTTGGATAGGTTACTGCTTGCGCCATAACGGGGTGAAATGCTTCAACCGTTTCTTGGGTTAAAGCCGTTGATGACCGATGGCCCATCGTTGACAGGGCTTGACGTAAAGCACTGACCAAAAGACCACGGACAAGGCTACTATCTTGAAAGCGCACTTCTATCTTTGATGGGTGAACATTCATATCAACAACAAGAGGAGGCATCGTCAAAAAAAGACATAAAAGAGGATGACGGTCTCTGGCAAGATAATCTTGATAGGCTGCACGCACAGCACCTGTCAAAACCTTGTCTTTAACAGGACGCCCATTAACAAACAAAAATTGCATCTGGGCATTCGCCCGATTAAGAGTTGGAAGACCGATAAATCCCCGAACAGTAATCCCCCCTTTTTCTAAAAACACGGGAAGGGAATTATCTTTAAATTCTTTTCCAAGAATAGACTGAAGACGATCGAGTTGGCCTGACTCATCACTTGAACAAGGCGGCAAATCTAGTACCGTTCGATTTTCCGTTTTTAAAGAGAATCCAATCTGAGGATAAGCCATGGCAAGACGTTGCAGTGCGTCTTCACTATGCTGCACTTCTGTTGCCGCCATTTTTAAAAACTTTAAACGAGCAGGGGTTGCATAAAACAAATCTCGAACCTCTACCTGCGTTCCAGATCTATAGGGGGCTGGCTCTAAAGACCCAACAGCACCCCCTTCTATTTTTAATGCCCATGCTTCTTTTGAGTCTTTTACGCCACTTGTAAGCATAAGACGGCTAATGGACGCGATTGAAGGAAGGGCTTCTCCGCGGAAACCAAGGGTATGAATATTAAAAAGATTATCGTCATTGAGTTTAGAGGTTGCATGACGTTCAACGGAAAGAATCATATCGTCAGGAACCATCCCACACCCATTATCCTTAACGCAGATAAAGCTTTTCCCCCCGTCCCTGACAATTACATCAATTTGTGTCGCTCCAGCATCGATGGCATTTTCAACCATTTCCTTAACAACAGAAGCTGGTCTTTCAACAACTTCTCCTGCTGCAATTTGATTCACAAGATGAGAAGGAAGACGACGAATCTTTAAAGACATTTACGCCCCTTCCAACAGATATTTTTTGGCAAGAACTTTTCCCTCTTCAACCGCTGGTTGATTAAAAGGATCAACCCCTAAAAACTCCGCCATAAAAAGAGTTTCTAAAACAAAGTGCATGGAAAGCGCGCCTAAGGCATAAGGCGTTATTTCAGGAACGTGGATGACACGTGTGGGGCATTGGTTTTTAATCAGTGTTTCAATCGTTGCCTTTTGTTCTGCTTCCATTAAGTCTCCAAGAGACTTGTCATAAAGATACTGAAGATCGCTATCATTAATAAGATGAGATGGGAGATAGGAAAGATTTTTTTGCTTCATATCCGTTGTTAAAATAGTAAAAAATTTATCCCGGGGCCCATCAAGATAAAGTTGTAGCTGGCTGTGTTGATCAACTGCACCCAGGGCATCAACGGGCGTTGTGCCTTTTCCATTTTTTCCAAGACTTTCTGCCCATAATTGTCGATACCATTTTGAAAAGAATTGCAACCGATCCACATAAGGCATCATGACGGAAATTGTTTTTTGATGATCCTTCCAAAAAGCATAGGAAAGACTCGCTCCAACAGAGGGAGCAAATTCTAAAATATTAGAACACGTTGTCATTTGCTCTATAAGGCTTGCTGCTCCTTGGCGAAAATTAATAGCATCAACACCAACCAAAAGAGCCGGAAAAAGACCCACTAAGGAAAAGATCGAAAATCGTCCTCCTAAGTTGGGATCATGTTCAATGAACGACAAATCATAGCGTTCTTTAAACCGATAAAGGGGGGAGCTTTTCTTCTCTGTTATCACCAAAAAGTGATGAGAAAGAGATTGCTCCGAAAGATGCGTCCGCCAATGATTTATACAGGTTAAAAACTGAAGCAAGGTTTCTGCCGTTGATCCGGATTTTGAAATAGCAATAACCCCAGTTGTTTTGGGATCAATTCTTGAGAGCAAATTAGAAAATGTATGAGGATCGATGTTATCCATAAAATGAAGACGGGTTGCCGTCATATTTGCAAGCCCTGAAAGAGTTTGTCCACCCAAGCTAGAGCCCCCTGTTCCAAGAAGAATGACATCTGAAAATTCATCTTGAAATTTTAAGACTAAAGGGGAAGCTTCCACCAAATCTTTTCTAGAAAATGGCACCATAAAATGAGGGAGAGACCCTTCTTGGTACAATCGTTGAAACTTTAACAGAGCATCAAGAGCAACAGGGCGAAGATCTTCTAGAACCTCTTGTTTAAGACCATGGGTTTCGCCTAAAAGAGACGCAAAACATCCATCGATTTTATGCTGGTACGCCATGGTTTTCCAAACGTTTCATTTCGTCTTTCGCAGAAATAATCTTCGCTGGTTTCTTTTTATCAGAAGACTTCCAAAACATAACAATGCTCTTTGCCTTTTCTTGAAGCGTTTTAACTTTTGATGGGGGAATATTAAGGTCTTGGTTCACAGTATTTTTAATTTCAGGGTAAGATTCTACCTGAAGAACGGCTAAAAGCTTTTCCTCTCCTGGTGTTAAAACGTCCCGTGTATTTCGATCATGGGGAACAAGGATTGTTTCAATATCAATACGCTCTAATACCTCAAGGGTTGCCCCTGGTGTTTTAATATCCATATCAGCAGGAATTTCGAGCGCATGGTGCCTTGTAACTTCAAATTCATCAGGCACGTCTTTTGTCAAACCTAATGTTTCTT
>Ga0194129_10001384_pt1 | contig 40255 bp, 28 predicted proteins | sample TA2KigCa35mmetaG_FD_150862 | JGI IMG/M metagenome (GOLD analysis project Ga0194129, IMG submission 150862) | Freshwater microbial communities from Lake Tanganyika, Tanzania - TA2015038 Kigoma Deep Cast 35m | ecosystem: Environmental > Aquatic > Freshwater > Lake | place: Tanzania: Lake...
ATCTTTCTTAAAAAGACTTTCCGGTTGCGATAGCACCACGTAAGAATGCTGAAGGCGATTCATATGAACCATATACCCCATTAAACGCACCTGTTGAGGCTTTAGCTGAAAATCCTACCGGGTGTCTATAACCAAAAGAATATGATGGGTGCCCATTCGAGGCAGGCGCTGAAGATTCCCAACACGGCTGATCAGGAGGGTAGCAAGATGCATTCGAAGCATATACCGGAGGCGGACAATGTCTGTGTGGAAAAGGATCTGCTGCGCGTGCTGCTCTGGCAGTTGCAACTGATGGAGCGCTGCTCATCATACAATAAATTGCTACAGCTATTACGATTGCAGAGGCAATACCAACTCCTATTTTTATCCTTTGATTAAAATCTTGCTCTGCTCGCAGCGTATCAGCATGTGCTTGCTGTATATCTAATTGCTTTGCTTGCTGCAACAATCGTTCTTGTTCTAACGCTTGTTCCGACAACATAGCTGCTTGTTGCTTTTCAAGAACAGCTAAAAAATCTTTGGTATATTTTATTTTTTCATCATGTGTCATAAATGAGGTTGCTTCGTGCCACATTCCTACAACGTCAAGGGTATTTTTTCCAGCCAATACATCACTACAGAGTCTTTCTGTGAAAATTGTTGCTATTTCTTGAGGCGGGACCACTTCTCCCATTAAATGAGACGCTAACAGCAAAATTCCTAATGAAATTTTTTTAATCATAAAAATACCTTATTTATATAATATTGCTTTTTTAATTACACGCTGAATGGCATATGAAACCTTTTTTATGTTAAAAAAGGTTTCAGCTAAAAAACATCTTACCTATGCCTGCTTTACCAAACGCTGCCTTAAAAGCCTCTCTTTGTTCACGCGCAGCTTCTGCTTGTCGTACTTGCTCACGAATACCAGCGAGCATATTTTGTGTTTCAGTAAAGGCTGCGCGCATTCCCGATACTACTTCATCTTTATGCCTATCAAAATCGTGCACCACCCGCTCAGCATCCCGTTCCATCTTGATCTGCATTTCGACTCTAGCTGCGGCCATCTGTGCTTTTACAGCAGCAACCTCTTTTTCAAATATAGCATGAGATGCTCCAGCTTTTGAAGCTGCTTTTTCAGCTTCAGAGCGACATTTTACACGTTCAGTCTCTTGTTTACTAGCAGCAATAACCGCATACACAACATACGCAACTACCCCAACCACAGCAAGAGCTACCACCCCTTTCAAGATAAGCATCAGAATATCTTTATGCTCTTGTACCGCTTCCCGTTCTTGATAGCGCTGTACTACGGTAACAAACTCCTTAGCGTATATCTTCTTTTCATCTGGATTCATTCCTGCAGTCAGCAATTCCCAGAGCCTCATAAGATCTATTCGTCCGCTAGAAGAAAGGTGCTCAGCTTGCGGCTTAATCGATGTATCTAATTCTGGAACTATATCAGGTAATGCCTCTTGCTCCATCGCAAGATCTTCTGCTGACACTTCAATATCTCCATGTTCAACGCCCCCCCTGCTAAGAAGAACAAGTTCTCGCTTACCAGTACACGCAGCACTACTAAAAAAACAGAGCCCAAGCAGCAATACACTCTTCATCCCTACTCCTCAACTTCCCGCTCGTCCTCTTGCTGCTCTCTAAAAACCGCACGACCAAGCGCACGAATATTGGCTATAAAATCAGCTATATTCTTTGCTGCCCCCCCAGCTTGATACGTTATGGTACACAGGGCTGGCATCGAAAACGGCATCATACGTACGCATTTTTCTAATTTATAGTCCACAATGGTCTCTGCAATTTTCGCATACAATCGTCTATAAAATACTTCATCTAATGGGAGTACTAGGTTAAGATTTATCGTTGCCATCGGCTGTTCTGGCGTTGATCTGTCAATCCTACATTCCAGCTCAAATTGAAAGGTAAACATAATTTGATCTGGTGCATAGATACCTTTTTCACAATAATTGTAATCAGAATAGCAAATACATCTAAAGCACTGCTTGGTAGTAGCATCAACGACTTTTTGTGGTGGGACACGATAAAATAATAAACCTCTTCCCCACACTACCGGTTTTTCCTCATCATTTATCTGTAAGAACAAATGCCCCGGAGCACTAAAAATTTCACCAAGAACAGGGTCAATAGAAAAACTATTCGCAAAACACCTTACTTTATCGCATAGAGGACGGACTGCGGATTGCATGGCAGTATGCTCACGGAAAATAATTGGCAGCAGGGGCTCAATATCCTCACACTCACGCTTAAATAAAAGATAATACAACGCATCCTCCCCCCATGCGCCCTTATATTTTTTATGTAGCGCTAACCAATCAGCCATAAACGATTGAATATCTCTTTCTGGCTCTCTATCAACAGATTGCTTAAAAAATGCAGTATCCCACCGACCAAATACCTCTCTTTGGATTGTTCTTATCCCATACTGATCCAATAATGTTTCGGCACGTTCTTCAAGTTGCTTGGCTAACAATGGATTTTGTTCAAATGAATAAGGCAGAGGGGCTATACTCAACGTTGTCAGAGCCATCTGATATATTTTTTTATGCAATTCTTGCAACACAGCTGGGCTCCCATCACGTATCTGAAAAACAAAAGATACGCCACTTTTTTTGAGGGTACATTCTTTAACCTGAACAACCAAATGAGCTATTTCACTATGCAAAGCATCAACTACTATATGAGCCCATCTAGCATCTTCTCTGCCATAAAAATGCGCCATAAGATCAACTGTCTGTGTCTTGTTATCAAATATGAGCTCAAAGCGAGCGCTATGATTACGCAAAGGCATATTATAATACACAGTAATTCCTTTGTCGGTTATCCGAGTGCCTACCATATGTGCCTCTGGCAGGAATAATTGATCACGTTGACGCCGATATTCAACTGGCAGGGGCCCATCGGTTAGCGCTTTCCCGAATATAATTTCTTCGCACTGTTTGAGGAGTAACGGTTGAGCTATCTCAGAAAGTGAATATGGCGATATTGAGCTAACTACAACAAGAAGCGACTGATGAATTATGGTAAAAAAATCTTCTCCGGTTGTTGGCTTCCCGAAAAGATCTCTTTGTATGAGTGTTCCGCTACCAATTGTATACGCAGGCGTACTCAAGCCCTGCGTCCCACGTAAATCAGCTGTGGTAAATGGACGATTAATACCTCTGTTAATCAGTTCTTGATAGCCATCCAGCCATTTTGTTTTATCACTTATATCACTTTGAGTTACATATAATAAGGCTGGAGCTAGAGGAGTAAGCCCAAATAACACATCACGATAGCGTTGCAACATAGTATGAAATAACTGTGCACGCTCCTCTGGTGACCATGCATTATTCCCCTTCATAGCTTTAATTGCCAAATCAAATACTTCAATAGCACGAACCAACAAACTACATACAGCTTCTCGTCCAACATTACCACTGCTTTTAAATGCTTCTACAAACGAGGGATGTACTATTTTGTTAATAAGCTCTTGTTGCAAACTTTCCCAGGCGCTCCCAAAAGTCTCTGGCGAAGCAAAGGCTGCCAGATTTATCATTTCCACATACTGTCTCAACGCTTTCACCATCTGCATAGTGACTTGATCACGGAATACCGCCTGTTCCCATGACAGAATCATCGTTCTTGCTTGAGAAGCTCCTATACCAGGCCACCCTAAACGTGCAGCTCCCCATGCAATAACAGAACTTGCTATTCCCTTGCACTTTTCCCACATCCCGGTAGCGAATGATGACACTACTGATTTATCCGTTATCGTAAAACCAAGAAGTTGACTAGCACACTCCGTGTGCAGCCAAGAGGAAAGCATATCACATGCCGCAAGCTGTTTAATTAAATGAGCAAGGCGTTGCATGAATTCATGGTCCTGTGCCACTACACCAATAAACTGCATCCATGCCATTTTAAGCTCATCACTGCACATAATTGCTGGAATTTTTGCCAGCTGCACATACAGAGCTTTTTCTTGTGGTGATGGAAAAACCATCCCAGCCGTCGCTGCCTCAATACCTTTTTCAATGTACAATGTTTTACCAAGTGTTGCAGCGGAAAAGCCTTTAACAATATCAGCATCTTGTTGATAAATCAGCGCCTCGAGTAGCCGAATACTAAGCAACTTGCGCATGAAGCCCTCATTGCCTTCTGCTGCCCACATTGCAATGTCATGGCACAGCTGCTTTACCCCACGCACCAGTAGTCGCTTTTCCATAGCAAGATCCTGATCAAGAGCCAAGCCACCACCTGCGCGGTTAATCATCGCCATAACACGATAAACAATAATAGCAGCTATTTTTCTCACTTCTTCAGGGGTTACAACAACTTTAAGCTGATGCAATAACACGTGCATAGCAGGGATAGGTTTATTTTTAAGTTCTGGCATTGAAGGCGTTTCAACCGGCCTTGCAAAAAAAGATGGTTCAAGCGACAGTGCACATTCACCCGGGTACGTAATCCAGCCAGACATCACCACTTCTTCTTTTGAGGGGAAACTATCAGCAACTATCACTTGTCCCTGCTGAACATCAATCAATAACTGTTTTTTTTCTGTGACAGCCTGTTTAACAACCTCCCAACCAGGAAGAAAAACAACTGGTTTTCCTTCCCCACGAAACGTAGTTGCTTCATGTGAAGTACTTGGCGCCTTGCTGCCTACAATTATTGCCCGCACTGCTTGCTGGGCTGGTACTTTTTTATCACTGTACACCGCAAGCGCTTCACTAATTGTTTTTGCAATAATCACTTGCTTTGCATTTTCAACTAGGCGAGTACTCCCACCAGAAGCAACAATAGCAGAGCCACTAGTAATAGCTTGCCAAGCCCCAGCAGTAACCATTTCCCTTTTTATATCATCAGGAATATACGATGGCGCTTCACCTGGACCATAGGCGCGCGGCACTAACGGCCGTGCTTGGACAATAAACAGCTGGTCGTTTTGCACCACAAATTCTATATCCATAGGACGTTTATAGTACTGTTCTACAGCTTGCCCAAGCATCGCCAGCAGTTTCACCATCTTATTACTCAGCGATGACTGTTTTGCATAATGCTCATCATTGCGCACACGCCTCAAGGCAGTACTTCCTTCAATTGGAACTAAACGATCTGATTTGTTAGTAATAATGGGATACAATGACCATGAATCACCAGACATGTATGTAGCATAATATGTGTCAACTGGCACTAAGCTATTCACCACTCCTTCACCATGGCCAAACGCAGCTTGTACGATGCTTACCCCAGAATGCATTTCCGTCTGCTGATCTTGCGTAAATAACACACCACTAGTGGGGATGGCTGTAGCTGTTTCAAATACCATCTCTTGCAAAAGCACAGGGATAAACGCTGTTGGAGAAAAAACAGTAGGATCATTTTGACACAACCGTTGCGAAAGTGATTTCTTAGCAAAGTATGAAATCACCACTTCTTTCATAGCTCCAACAACTGCCTGCAGTTCTGGCCTAACATAAGGCACACTTTTATTACCACCCGCATTTGCTAGCGTTTCAGTATCCTCTTTGCCGGTGCTACGTACCATTAATTTTGCGTTCCTAGCTTTCACTAACTCAAGAAATTCAGCTACCCCGCACTCTGCTGCCCAGGCGATAATAATAGCTGGATCTGCAATAAGAACATCAAAAGCAGCTGAAAGCTGCTCTTCAAACGCTTGACGACGTCTCATAAACTGCTCATCAAAAGCTGTAAGATTAGCTACTGACTCTTCACTTTCTGCCCCTCCAAGGGCTGTCGCCATAACAACAGTGCGCCATGCAGCTGTAATGTCAAACTTTGTACACGCTAAAAGGTCTTGTACTGATTGCGACGAAATACCTAAAAACTCTGGGACTAACACGGGAGAGCAAACCCCCTGCTCATTAAACCAATTACAAAAATATCTCAGCTCATGTAAATTACCCGTTTTATAGCCAAAACCCCTAGTTTCTGCACAGCTATACAAACGACCAGGATCATAGGTAGGAGTAGCAAGGACTGCGTGTGTTTTAAGTGGTCTGCTTGAACTAACAGTATCATCGCTTCTACGCTTAGCACGACCTTTTGCTGCACACAAAAGATTCCCACTACAAATTAATCCACAAACCAAGGCCAAGCCGATTTTTTTGATCATTCCATTCCCCCAACCCATTTTACTACATCTTTATCCCCTCACCATAGTAGCAAAGAAAAAACGAGGAATAACAGCTTGTGGGGAAATTTTAAAAAATAGACATCTTCGGAAATCATAAGCAGTGTTGACAACGCCCCCTCCTGAACTTGCCCGTCGTCGCCAAGGCTATGCGGCGGTCTTATTAGACAGTGCCTCGGCGCAGCATTCCAAAGCCTGGATGGAAGGACGTGTCTGCAGGACCTGCAAGAGGGGCAATAAAAAGCTTTTTGTCGACGCGTTTCTACCCCTAACGGGGCGTACTCTATCCAGCTTTCAACCAAATACATACGGCGAGCAGGCAAGCTCCGTGGGCACCGAAGCTACAAGCGTTAACACACAGTGTAGCTGGCACCATGAACGGGGAGATAGTATTGATTTTAAAATCTAGTTTCAAAATAACTCTAATATTAGAGCTGAACATTATTGGACTGAGCTACAAGGCCAACTATCGCTGACTCAAGGAACGGATTTATCTTAAAACCAAGCAACTGGCACTCAGGCTGAGGCACAATACCATACTCATCAAATACCAGCTGCTGCATAGTTCGTGCTAGCTGAACTACATCACTACTAGTTGCTTCAGGCGAGGTCACAATCATATTGGCATGCTGATGAGAAACAACGGCACCCCCAACACGCAACATTCCTTTAACACCAATTTTATCAAGGTAGTAAGCAACAAAACAAATGCGCTTACCATTAACCTCAAAGGGAACCTCAGATGCATGGAAATTTCTAAAAAAACTACCGCATGTATTGGCATAAGGATAGCGCTGATGGCGATGCCGAATAATCTCCATACTTCTTCCACGGGCAAATGCTGCTTCTAGGGGGGTAACCTGCTTGAGCTTAAATGTCGCATCCAATAAATAATATTCACCACGCATGAGTTTAGAATCATCATACCCAAAATTAAACCACGAAGCATCGACAGACAGAATATCTCCGCTTTTGGCCTGTACCACCCGCGCCGAAACAAGAAAATGGCTGAGCAGAAACTGAAAGTAGTGTATATTTATATAAACAGAGCCACCGACGGTACCAGGAATACCACTAAATTCTTCTAGCCCACTCAATCCCTGCGCTAAACACTGTTCAATAAGAGCAGGCATACCTACCCCAGCGCCAGCAGTAACGAAGCTGCCATCAAAATGTATATGGCCTAACCCGGGTTTAATTACCAAGCCATTAAAGCCCTCATCACTTACTAAAATATTAGCCCCGTCACCCAACACGAATATAGGCAACGCCTCTTTCTGGGCAAACTGGATAGCTCTAACCATTCCTTGCTCATTAGAAGGATGAGTATAAAAACGAGCCTTACCGCCTGTTCTAAACCAATTTTTATCTGCTAAGGTAATATTTTCTTGAATAATCATAATTTTCTAAGTGTAAAAAGTTTGCAGGGGTCGCAGCGATCTTTATTTCAGTTAATAAAAACTATTGAGAATCTATATGCGCTTATTCTATAATGAACATAGATAAGCGTACTATGCAAAATAGGCTGCAGTGTAACATCTGATGCCTACTTTTGTCACGCGCAAGTCTTAGGGAAGCAGTTACATTCATCGTCTTGGGGGAGACTAACATGTACCGAATATCATTCTATTTTCCGCTGCTTGTTTTATGCAGTATGCTCGGTATGCATGCACTTACCGCTGCTATTATAGCACCATCTAAAACATCAATGCTAGCAAGCAAGCAAAATAACAGCTGTAGTACTTTTGAATATCTTGATGTACAAGATGGAGCACTTGCACAGCAAATAATTATCAAAGCAGCTAAGCCAATTACCTGCAAAAAACACATTGATAATGAAAAGCATCAATTTGTAGTCAATATCAATGGGCTAGCACTCAGCACATTAGATCAAGAAACAATTCGTAAAAAAATAGAACCGCTGCTAAGCAAAGGGTACATTAACCGCTTTGATCTTGAAGCTGCTGCTGATAGCGCACGTTTTATTTTAACTTTTACACCACAACGTCAGATCATGAATACCGATACTAATGAATTTGAAGAAGCTAAAAATAGTGTACTCATTCGATCATGCGCCTATACCAAACATTTTACCATCGATATTTATACCAAAGATGCTTTAGATGGTATTTTGCAAAAAACCAATAGTTTTATCCGCCTAGCGGAGAATAAAAAAAAAAATGGTAATGGACCATTACTTGCTATGAATGAATCACTGAGCTACACACCACTGCGCTATATGATTGACGCCGGTCATGGCGGAGATGACCATGGAGCAAAAGCACACAACGGTCTCACCGAAAAAGAAGTTACACTCGATATCAGTAAGCGCGTACACCGGATGTTACAAAAACTCAACTACCCAGCATATATGACTCGATATAATGATACTGAGTTACCGCTAGCTCAACGCGCCCAACTAGCACAACAAATGCAGGCCGATTTGTTTATTTCTATTCACGCGAATGGTGCAGTTAACGAAAAAGCCTATGGGATAGAAGCTTATTATTTTCCTGCTAAAGAGCTTCAGTCACATAAAAATTTTGATTTTCTCTTTATTAATCAGCCAAAAAATGTAGGGTTAGTAAAAAAGATTCAGCAGCATGTAAGCCTCATGGCTCAGAGCTCCTATCAGCTAGCACATACTATTTTGCAAAAAATTCATACCGGCCTTTCTACTCACTATGATGACATTAACAACCGAGGCACTAAGCCAGAAAATTTTCGCCTCTTCTTACAAAATACTTCTATTCCTACGGCGCTTATTGAAGTTGGTTTTTTAACTAATCGGAAAGAAGCAGATCGATTAAAACAGAAATCGTACCGCAAGCGTATTGCCCAACAAATTGTCTATGCTTTGGTGGGCGAGGGCGGCAGCAACCCATTAGCTGCTACCGCTTAATGTAGCCTTACTTTACGCAGCTCCCCAGCCTAATAAATGAAAACTCCTGGCCATCAGCCTTATGCATATTTCTCATAATACGCGCAGAGACGGGCTTATATAATTGCTTAATATAAACCTCTGTTTTTTTATTAAGCTCCGCTGGATTAATACCCCAATTATCTGAATCAGCACAAGTAATAAAGGAAAGCTCATTAAAGGAAAGGAGCAAGGCACATTTTTTATCATAGGCAAAGTCTTCTTGACTGCAAAAGCGTCGTACAAAAACGACCTTACCGCATACTTCCCCTTGCGGATTACGCACTTCCCATGTAATGGTACTAATAGGAATTTGTATTTCTTGCTTTTTTGCATCTTTTGCAGGGAAACTCCCACCATTTTCTGTGTAACTAGCACGCATTAGCTGAAGGCCTGACGGAAAAATAATGGTGTCACCTATCTCTCCTTGGACTAACCACTGCCAATCATCGACATAGTACTTTGGTTGTGTAGGCAGCATGGGGTCAATAACTTCAATATTAAAAATGCCTGCATCCAGCAGCGCACGAATATCGCAACCACCGGCAATATAACGCACTGTTTTGCCCGCTTTCGCTTGCTGCTTAAGTGCATTGATACATTCGGGCGACCATTCTTTCCAACCATCCCCAGCAAGCGACTGCCATATAATACTATAAAAAAAACGTAAAATCGGAAACTGTGCGGGGTTAGAAAAAAAACGAGCAGTTTGTTTCCAGCCTTCATCAAAGAGATAAAAAAACATACGCTGGGCCAAGCTAAAAAGCTGGTGTTTATACGCTTCATGCTTTCTTTTATCAGACAAAATCGCAGCAAATTGTGCATTTTTGTCAATTACCTTCTGAAAAGGCATCTTTTTCTCAAGGACATTCAGTTCATCTGACCGCCACCCTTTAGCCTGCATACGATCAACAAAAGCCCCTATATCTTCATTCAATTCATGATAAAGGGCATGAATACTCCGATTAGAAAAATCATCTCCCTCTTCTGGCTTTGTATGCTTCTTTTTTACTAACGCGGCAAACAATGCATATCGCTCTTTATCTTTTTTCGCCAATGCCTTAAGTTTATGAACAAACGTTTCTGTCTCTACAGGCAATAATACATGCCCCCAAATATGCTGTTGACTTGCGCTTTTCCTAGATACCCAGGCATTAAATACCTGATCAGCTTCACGCGTTTCCACTCCTGCATATACCGTTCCAATAGTACTCACCAATGCCATGATGCCACCTATTTTTAAGCTCATTATACTCCTCGTCCGATTTAATTGACTAATACAACTAAAAAGACTCACCTTCTAAAACAAAAGGTAGCATAGATATCCTACAAAGACCTATATTTTTGCTTTCTTGTTTTCGAATTGAACAAAAAAATTTATACTATTGTATAGAGGTAGACAATGCATGAAGACATTGGTACAAACAGCAATGTTTGCTTTTATTACTGGCCGGTCCAATTTCAAAGAAAAGGAAAGACATGTCTGCACAGATTTCACTCTCCTTCGAATTGATCAGTTTGCTTAACTGGTTGCTTCGTCACGAAAAGACTCTGCTCAATGCAATGCTTAAACAAGCGCTTGAGCATGGTTTTGCTGAAGAACTTCAAAAAGTTGACGCCGCGTCTATGGCCGCTGCTGAAAGCGAAGAGCTGTATAATACAGTGCTTGATTTTTTAGAGTACCTAGAACAGTCACTCATTAAAAGCTTAGAATCAATCCACGTTGATAACAAGACTAAAGATGCTATTATGCCTACGCTGCAAAAACTTGAGACTGATAGCCTGGATCATAAAACTTTATGGTTAAGTATGCAACAGACAAAAGCACGCATGCTTAAAGCAAAACAGCTTACTACGCAACAGCCTAAAAATGCCAAACCGGAGACTTCCAGCGAAGCAAAAAATAATCATACTGAACATGCGAATAAAATTTTATTTGAACAGTTATTAAAAAACTGGAAACCAAATAATAAAGATGTGATGAACTAGGAATAGCTCATCGATATCAAACGAAAAACGGCCGGCGATGAAATTCATCGCCGGCCGTTTTTCGTCTTTAACTCTACAATTTAAAGCCAAGTTTTCTTAATTTTTCACATAGCTCAAAAAGCGGTAGCCCTTGCACGCTAGCATAGGATCCATTAATGCTCTTTAAATACCGTAGTCCGTGGTCTTCTATCATCGCAGCACCGGCACAATGCAACGCAGCAGGAAACGTTTTGAAATACGTTTCAACAGATTCTTCATCAACGCAAAATTCTATTTTACTGCTACTCACCCAGTGTTCTGATTCGCCTCGTTGCCAACCATCGCCTTGTTTGTAGAACTTTTCCAAGCAACAAGCAGTTACCACTTCAACAGGACCAGCCCGCTGAGCTACTAACATTTTAGTAGCATGATCTTTATTTAATGGCTTACCAAATATTTGACTGGTGGCCGGATTCCTAATAAGTGTATCTGCTGTTAGAGCAAAGATATAAGTGTCCTCTGTTTTAGTCGCTTCGGGCAAGCGTAGCGCACGCATTTTACCCTGAGCTACAGCCAGGACATAATCTTTGAATTCATTAACACCATGCCGCGGCTGCTCATCACTAGTATGCACAAGAACTTTAAATGGAATACCCGCATGTCCTAATAATCGCTGCCGTGCTGGCGATTGAGAACCAATATATAAAATATCTTTCATAAGCCCACCTATACCCGTTGCCAAGTACCTGAAAAATGCTGTTTAATTTTACCCTCAAGCTGAAGCGTGAATAACCAATCTTGAAGCGCTTCAGACTGCATCCCTGTTTTGAGTTGCAATTCATCAATGGTAACAGGCTCTTGCAATGTTGCAAGCATGGGGCACATATCCTGCTCTTTCATTCCTCGTGCCACCATAGTCAGAGCTTCATCTGGCATGGAACGTACTGCGTCCACCGTAGCTCGTGATAGTGACGGCTGGGCTGAAATATGCTTCGTAGAGAGAGCGGTCTGATCATTAATAACCATACTCTCCCCGAATTCTTCTAGCACATCATTAACTGAGGAAACTAATTTAGCACCTTGTTTGATCAGATAATGAGAACCATAACTCAATTCGTCATTTACTGGTCCTGGAACTGCAAATACTTGTCTCCCTTGCTCAAGCGCAAACCGTGCTGTAATTAATGCCCCACTGCGCTGTGCTGCTTGCACAACCACTGAACCTAGACTCAACCCCGAAATAATGCGATTACGTTGAGGAAACGTAGTACGATCAGCCGCCATCCGAAGAGGAAAAGGCGAAACAATAGTACCACCTTGTTTGGCTATAAGCTCAAACAGTTGCATATTTGAGGCCGGGAATGGGGGCGTTAAAAGACCGGCACCTAGTACTGCAATAGTGATACCGCCAGCCTTCAAAGCAGCATGATGTGCCATGGTATCAGCACCCTCCGCCCCACCACTCACAATCGCCCAATCATGTCCCACTAACGCAGGAACCAACGATTGAATTACTTCCTCTGCATAGTCTGTTGCTTTGCGAGAACCTACTATAGCAAGCCGTTTAGCGACCGGTACAAGCGGTTCTCCCTTACAATATAACACCATAGGGGGGTGATGAATTTGCTTTAACTCTTCAGGAAAAGTGTTATCAAAAGGCGTTAATAACGTAATATTATATTTTTGAATAAGAGCGAGCTCTTCTTCAAGCAGAACGGTAGTACGCAACATGTCGTATACTACCGTTGCATCTTTTACTTTAAGCTTAGTAATTTCAGCAATTTGAGCAGCACTCAGTGTGTATACTAGCTGGAGCGGTAATTCATTATGATATTTGATAAGTTCATACCACCCTATGTGCATCAGCTCAGGGTGAGACTCATGACACACATAGATTAGTAATCGTAAAATACTTGCAGGCCCTAGCCCTGTAATCAGTGACAAATGAAGTAAAACACGTTTGTTGCTATCGAACATATCTTACTCATCCGCCGCTGTATCATCAATATTACCTTCTTCTTCCAAGGCTTCATTTTCATCAACTTGTTCTTCATCCACAGGAGTCGTAACAACTACTTCACCAGCATTTTCATTAAGTAATAACAAATCCTCTGGGCTTGTCATAAGTACTGGATCACCAGATAATGCTGCTGTGACATCTGCTGATTCACCACTTGACTCATCTTCTGAATAATCAAAAGCAAGCATTGCAGAAAGATATTGCTTATCGTCAAGACGGACTAAACGAACCCCTTTAGCCTGCCGCCCCATGGTTCTAATCTCTTGTGGAGAAAGGCGAATAACTTTTCCATTCGTATCAATTAAGAGTACATGAGATTCATCAGTAACACGTTGGAGGCCAATAACCATACCATTGCGGGTATCACATGGAATAGTGCGTACACCAAGCCCACCGCGGTGAGCAACACGGAAATCAGTTACTTTAACACGCTTACCATACCCTTTAGAGGTCGCAAATAGCAAGTCACTGCTTTCTGGAATTACTTCAAGGCCAACCACGTAATCCTCATCACGCAACATAATGCCACGGACACCAGCAGCATTTCGCCCCATTGAGCGCACTTCGGATTCTTTAAAGTGAATGCCCTGGCCATGATGAGTTGCAATAACAATTGAATCTGTACCCGAGCTGATAGCACAGAAGGCAAGCTCGTCACCTTCATTCAAATTCAAGGCACGAATGCCAGTACTACGAATCTTAGCAAAATCCATTGCATCAGTTTTTTTAATTACACCTTTACGGGTAATCATCACAATAAATTTGTTTTCCATGTCGCGCGTACAGAGGAGTTTAACAACACGCTCGCCCTCATTCAATTGTAGTAAATTAATGATTGCACGCCCTTTTGCTGTACGTGTACCTTCTGGAATTTGAAATACTTTTTGGCTATAAATACGTCCGTGATTGGTAAAGAACAAGAGCTCATCATGATTTTTTGCAACAAATGCATCTTCCATAATGTCATCAGAATCATCTAAGTCAGCCATGCCTTTTTTACCCTTGCCACCCCGATGCTGTACGGCATACGTGTCAAGCAATACACGCTTGATGTATCCCTTGCGCGTCAGTGTTACAAGAACCTCTTGATCAGGAATTAAGTCTGCTTCGCTAATATTATCAATAGCCCCTTCAATGCGTGTACGACGCTTATCTGCATATGTTGATTTGAGGTACTCAAGCTCTTTGACTATTTCAAGCTTTAGCTCATGATCATTGCTCAGAATCAGCTCAAGCTTTTGAATAGTAGCTTTTAGATCTGCTAATTCTGCATGAATTTTATCTTGCTCAAGACCAGTCAAACGTTGCAAACGCATCTCCAGAATAGCTTTTGATTGCTCTGCGGTTAAAGCAAACCGTTCAAATAACTGCTTGGTTGCCTCTTCAGCATTCTGTGATTTCTTGATGAGAATAATCACTTCATCAATATTGCTAAGTGCTATAATTAAACCATTAAGAATATGTTCACGTGCCCGACACTTTGCCAAATCAAATTCTGAGCGGCGCGTGATAATTTCGCGACGATGGTAGAGAAAATGATCAAGCATTTCACGCAGAGAAAACAACATCGGCCGATTTTGGTGCAAGGCCAGCATAATAATAGAAATACTTTGTTGCAGAGCAGTATGTTTATATAACTGCATCAAAATAACTTGTGGCATTTCGCTACGACGCAATTCAATAACTACGCGAATACCACGACGATCAGATTCATCACGAATATTAGAAATACCGTCAATAACTTTTTCTTTAACCAATTCTGCTATTTTGGTTATTAAATCGGCTTTATTAACTTGGTAAGGCAATTCTGAAATAATAAGAGCCATGTGTTTTTTGTTTTCTTCAACATCAACCACGCCACGCACAATCACTTGGCCATGGCCCGTTCGGTAAGCTTTTACTACGCCAGCACGACCACAGATAATGCCACCTGTTGGAAAATCAGGAGCTGGGACCAATTCAAATAAACGCTCTTCAGATAAATTAGGATCTTGCAAAATAGCCAAACACGCATCAATGATTTCACCTAAATTGTGCGGGGGCACTGATGTTGCCATTCCAACCGCAATTCCAGTAGAGCCGTTAACAAGAAGGTTAGGGATTTTACTTGGTAATACCGTTGGCTCTTCGTTCGATTCATCAAAGTTAGGTGCAAAAAGAACCGTATTTTTTTCAATATCAGCTAAGAGCTCACGTGCAATTTTTGCCATGCGGACTTCGGTATAACGCATAGCTGCCGCATTATCACCGTCAATCGAACCCCAGTTTCCTTGTCCATCCAATAACGGATAGCGCTTAGAAAAGGTTTGCACCAAACCAACCATTGTTTGATAAATCGGACTATCACCGTGTGGATGGTAATGCGCCATCGCTTCTCCCACCACCATTACAGACTTACGGTAAGGTCGCTCATTATACAAACCAAGGTTATGCATGGCATATAAAATACGACGATGTACAGGCTTTAAACCATCACGCACATCAGGAAGAGCACGGCTCACAATGACTGACATTGCATAGTCAAGGAAGGCAGTTTTTAGCTCTTTTTCAATTGACAATAATGACACGCCTGAAACAGGAGGCCTGTCGTGATTTGCTGTTTCCGGTAACGCCATGCGAGTCCTTTTTTATTTGTCAGAAAAATTTATTACGAAATGTAAGGGTATAAGGATACCCTTATTATGTCGATCTTGCAAGAAAACAGAGTGCAAAAGGCCCTTTAGAAGGGCATAACATACATAACTGTTTGTAGAATTCCAGCCGCTACTAGCCCCGCAAGAATATCATCCAGCATGACCCCCCAGGCACCAGGAAGCCGTTCTAAGATGTTAATCCCAAAAGGCTTATAAATATCTAATATTCTAAATAATACAAAAGCTGCAAAAAAAGCTTTACCTGAAGGAGGCACGCCAACTAATGCCAATAGCATGCCAACTGCTTCATCAATTACTATCCAGGATGGATCGCTCTGCCCCTGTGTAGCGTACTGTACCGTTACCAATCCTATAAAAAAAATTATAGCAGCCGCCGTTAATAATGGACCCGTTTCTCCTGTATAAAACAACCAGGTAATAAACACAGTAACTAAAGAACCGGCAGTCCCTGGCATAATAGGAAAAAAACCAACCCCGCCAAGAGATGCGCATGCTCGTGCTAAAAAGTTAATCATTTTATACTTCGCTGCAGCAGCGCATATTGTAGCCCATATTCCACTCCCGTATATAAAGTAATGATAGTAACCAAGGGCATAACTACAGCCGTCAGTTGTTCAAACAACGCGCATGGCCATAATGCGGTAGCAAAACCCACATATAAGCCTACAAATTGAGCTACTGTTTTTATTTTTGCATTCCAAGAAGTAACAAACGCAACTCTTCGCCGTTGTGCCAGTTTACGCAACCACGTAACCAGTACATCACGAGCCATAATCGTTGTAACAAGCCACCAGGGAATTATGCCTTGCCACCATAGACACGCAAGGCCCGTAATAATTAGCAATTTATCAGCTAAAGGATCTAAAAATGCACCATATACCGTCACTACGCACCAACGACGGGCAAGATAACCATCACATGTATCAGTTAACGCAGCAATAGTGAAAATCAATACCCCTAAAAGCTGATCATCATAGGAAGACGACAAAAACAGCAGTGCAAACAGTGGAGATAAGACAATTCGCAAAAAAGATAGAAAATTGGGTAAGTAAGCAATAATCTTCATATCTGCGCAGATTGCCCTGTTTCTCTCCATCTGTCAATACAAGTTCATCTATATCATTCAGTACCTCAGTACAATACAATACCCTCAAAATAACAATTTTGTATTTTTTGATCCTTTATACTCTTTAAAATTAATCAAAGATTCATACTGGGTATTAGTAATATCTATTAGCAAAGAAGCATATTATGACAATTAAAAATAACTCTTTCTCTCTCTTGGCGTTATTATCGCTCTTCGGCGCTATAAATCCCTTGCTTAGCGCAACGGCTGCCACTCCTAGTAGTATTACCATTCCTCCTGATTGGGGCAATTTTAACCCACTCAATGGCAACTCATGGTACGACGGCTGGGTACTCAATACTCCTGGGCAAGGGGTTGTAACATTTAAAGTATCTATCGCCGATAACGAAAGTTATTTTCACGATGCAGCAATTATGTTTAGTGAAAAAGTTTATCCTATTCCAGAAACACCCTCCCCTTACCCATGGGAACCAAACACCCCTGTCATTCATAGTCCAGGATATGGTGCAAATGCTGTATGGGCAGCTATCCGCGGATGGAGCGGTGTAGAATCAGAATTGCGTCTTGGCGGAGGAGCGAACAGCGCGCCTAGGAACTTAGGCCACTATCGGCATCAAGCTCTTCCTCTTAATACCAAAACAATCTTTTATCGCGTTACATTAGATCAGCCAAATGGCGTTTTTATTGTAGAAGAATCCATAAGCGGTACTTGGCCTACAATCACCAATGCAAATTCCTATAATCCTCTTTTTTGTTTTAATCCAAACAGAAATCCAAATTATCCCACAAGCACCACTTCTATAAGCGGTAGTGGTTCCATACCACGAGGTAATTTTTATCAATATTTTGCTTTTAGTAACTGGAATAATAAACTGACATATTCCGATATCACCATAAGCGATTTGCCCACTGCTCCTCCACCAGTTACTCCTACCATTATCACCTGTACAGAACAATGTCAATTTTCCTACAGAACAACTTCCGGAATTCAAAAGCCCTCGTGGTTTGAAGCATGGAAAACACCTACCCCAGGGTATTTTCTAGTAGCGTTTACTACCAATGCAAGACAAGATATCTGCCTCGCATTCAGCCCAACCAAACTAGCAGGGTTTAGTACCGCAGCCACTTACAATCTTCCTTTAAAAATTACTATTGGAGCATTTGCCAATAGCAAGCTATACCTGAATGTCAATGCAATGCAAAGGTCTGGGATAGAGGGAGGATACGCCGCTGATGTAACCATACCAGCTAATTATAGCAGCGTGACAAATTATAGTACCTTAGCTACTACCATTTTACTTGAATTAAATGTAAATACCAAAACACTGCGATTATGGTCCAGCTCACCAGCAAACCCTTCTACCTATACAAAATTCTTTGATAGCAGCACCCTGGGGTCAGATAATCCAGTAACCAGAGCTATTACAGCACTCAATAATACCGCCAGCCAACTCCAGTATATCGGCTTTGCAAAGGGATATCCTCCTGCAAATGCATCCATACAATATGGAGAAATTACGTTTAATCCTACCGGCCTGCCCTCATCTCTTAACATTAATTTGGCCGCCGGCTCACCTGCAGCGTTAGCGCTGCAAACTGCAAACAACAATCTTGAAGGATTAATTGACACCCTCAATAACACAACCACTCTAGCACAAATGCAAACCATTTTAGGTGCAACCCCTACCGCTACTTATGCTTACGGCAATCCAAGTATTACAAGGCCTATTGATACAGCGCTCATTACTACCTTAAGTAATGAACTTAACACCGCTAATAACGCTGTAAAGTCTGCCGGCACAACGGCTATAACAGCTGCCGGAACTACTTATAGCACAAATACTGTTCATCCAAATACCAACGCACTAGCTCTTGCTTGGTCAGATATAAAACTTCGTTACCTTATTGCTCAATTTCAAAGCCCTTCACTAGCAGCCTCTGCACTATCTGCAGCTACTCTTGCTAATGGCCCTTATAATAGCAACACCCTCATTACTGAATTAAATAATGCGTATATTGAAACAGGAAGAACTGCTCCTCATCCTACAGCTACTAATCTAGCTAACATCTTAAATACATTAGCAAAAGACCTTTCTAGTGAAATTAGCGCTCGGAGTAGCACCCCAAGTTTAAGTGCTTTAAAGACAGCTCTTTTAGCTGTTCAAGCAGCCCCTACTGATATAACCAAACAAAATAGATTTGCCTTATCCATAACAGCAGCAAAAACAGATCTTGCTGCGCTGAAAAACTATATAACAACTAAAGCCACACCTACCTATATTCAAGCCATTGTTGATGCCAATAAATTTGCTGATAACGCGGCCGCTCAAAATACAGCGCTTACAGGTCCTAGCGGGGCTATAGCTACTGCGAATGCTCTTCTTCAACCAACGCTTACGGCTATTAATGATGCAGTCAAAATGCTAACAGCCCGCCTTAATGCTAGTGGCATGGATGAAGCAGCTCTGGATGATTATGATTCCTACGGTTTAAACCTTATTACAGCATTAAATGACGCAAGTAACGCGCTCAATAATACTACCTATTCTAGCACAGCACCCCACCCCGAGGCCGTTGCGCTGATTGCAGCTCAAAATGGCGAGAGCGTAGCAGCGCAACTCCAAGCTGCAAATAACAATGCGAATGCTCTTAAAGCCATACTAACCGGAGCAACAACGCTCACCGCTATGCAGAATATCATGAATGGAAGCACTACGTATGGCACGCCACCTAGTGCTATAACTGCAGCAACTGTTAATACTCTTGCTAGTGCACTTAATAGCGCAAATAATAATGTTAGAAGTACTGGCACACAAGCCATTGCAGATGCTGGCTCTCTTTATAGCCCAAATACCAGCCATCCTAATGCAAACGCTCTTACCCTTGCATGGGCTCATTTACAAGTTCGCTACCTAACAGCGCAACTAAACAATGCAGCAACTGCTACTACTGCTCTTACTACTGCAAATAGCACAGAAGTTTCTGGCGCAAACGCTCTCATTACTGCATTAAATAAAGCCTATACAGCAACCGGCGGTACCGCCCCCCATCCAGCTGCGGCACTACTGATTACTGCTCAAAATAATGCTAACAGCATGAATACGCTCCAAACTGCTGTACAAGCTGCAACTGCAACCATGCCGGCTAGCCTAGTAAGCGCTACCCAGTTAGCTAGCACTGCTGTTATGAGTGCGCTTACGCCACTCACCACGGCTAACCCAACAGTTGCTACTATCTTACAAACCACACTTGCCAGCACGACCGCTACACCAGCAGCTAAAGCACAAGCAATGCAAAATGCACAAGCTGCTCTTGCTAGCTTGAACACTAACTTAAACACTGCCTTTCCATCAGCTGATGCACTTAAGGCTTTCACTGATGTTTATACTGCTGCAAATACTAGAAACACTGATAACAGCACTCCCCAACTGGATGCGCTCATCAATAGCTTGCAGGCTGCCATTTCCAACATCCCAAGCGATAGCAGCATCAACACTATCGAAGCAACTGCTACGCTTACTAGGCTACAATCCGCATGGAACAATGCTAAAATCTTGCAAGCTGCTCTAGCCTTACAAAGCGCCTTAGGACCACAACTAGCTCTCACTACCGCTGCAAATAATGCAACGAGCCAATTGAGTAGCCTTATCACGGCAACAGCACCAGGAACAGGCGCTATTATCACCGCGCTCAGCTCATTAACCAACGCTACTCCAACTACGGCCGCTGCACTACAAACAGCCCTTGCTGCCCCTAATGCAACGGCAGCCTCTATTAACAGTGCACTAACTGCGGCACAAGCTGCTTTAACTACAGTGAATAATAATTTGACTACGGTATTTCCAACGGCGGCCGCAGTAACGACATTTACCACGGCGTTCAATGCTGCTAACGCGGTACCGTCAACACCAACCGGCAATACCAACACGCTGGCAGACCAGCTTATTTCTGCCCTCAATGCAGCGATTATAGCAGTACCAAGTGGTAGCAGCCTTAGTACCACACAAGCACAAGCTGATTATACTAGTCTTAATACAGCTTGGACTAATGCCAAGATACTTCATGCCGCCTTTAATCTCAAAACAGCATTAAATCAACAAATTGCCGCAGCTACTAATCTTACCCTTGCTAGTACGCTTACCAAAGCAGACAGCGCATTAACCAATGCTTTTGGCAACTTAATTGCCGCTACCACTACTGCTACCACAGCGATAATCTCAGCCATTAGTCCTATTACCAACGCTAACCCAACTGTTGCCTCTAGCTTACAAACAACACTTGCCAACACAAGCGCTACACCCGCTGCTAAAGCTCAAGCTATGCAAAATGCTCAACAAGCATTGAATACCTTAAGCACCAACCTGGCTACCGTATTCCCATCAGCTGCAGCTCTTGCAAACTTTAAAACAGCCTTTACCGCTGCCAATACACCACCTGCTGGCAGCTCAACCTCCCAAGCAGACACGCTCATTAATGCTTTAACTGCTGCTATCAGCGCTATCCCTGCCGGCAGTAATATTAACACCACGCAAGCAACCACCAATCTACAAAATGCACAAACAGCCTGGACCAATGCTAAAATACTTAATGCTGCCATCAGCATGCAAAGCTCCCTTACCACCCAAGCTGCTGCAGGCAACCTTAATGCTACTGAGCTTGCTGCTAGTACTTCAGTCCCTCTGGTGGCCAACTTGCTAAATACTACGAGCCTTGCAACTGATGCTATTATCACCACATTGACATCACTCACAGCCACTTCACCTAATGCGCTTGCCACCTTAAACAGTGCGTTAAATACGGCATTCCCATCAGCAGCTGCGCTCAAAGATTTTATTGACGCCTATACCGCTGCTAGCGCCATGAGTACTGATGGTAAAACTACACAAGTTGACCTACTCATTAACAACCTTCAAGCTGCTATTGCATCCATTCCTGCCGACAGCACCATCAGCACCACGCAAGCAACAGCTACCTTGAATAAATTGAAAACAGCTTGGAATAATGCTAAAGCCCTTGTTACTGCGCTTACACTCAAAAATTCTTTAACAACACAGGCTGCTACAACAGCGCTACAAAATGCTGTGCAAGCAGCAACAGCAACCATGCCTGCAACCTTAGTAAGCGCTACCAAATTAGCTAGCACAACAGTTATAACCGCACTTAATAAACTCACCAGCGCTAGCCCAACAATTGCGACTACCTTACAAAACACACTTGCAAGCAACACCGCTACGCCAGCAGCTAAAGGGCAAGCAATCCAAAACGCACAAGCTGCTCTTGCAACATTGAACACCAACTTAAATGCCGCGTTTCCTTCAGCTAATGAACTTAAGGCATTCACTGATGCCTATACTGCTTCATATAATGCTGCTCAAAATGCAACTCCAAACGCTATCCTGGTTGCTCTGGATGGTGCGATTAAAGCTATCCCTATAGGAAGCAATATCAATACAACAGAAGCTCAATCTCAGTACAATTCACTGTACTATGCTTGGCAGAACGCACAAACACTTACTACAGCACTAAATTTACAATCATCTCTGAATCAGCAGCTAAACTTAATCACGGCAACAACGAATGCCACAAGCACAATTAGTACCCTAGCAACTACAGCTACGCCAGCAGCTATTGCCGCGCTGAGGGCCATAACCAGTACTACTGAAAATGCACTCACTACGCTGAATAATACGCTTGCAACAATATTTACCACAAGCACCGCAAAAACGGCATTTGTAAATGCTTACACAGCAGCTAGCGCACTGAGCGATGGTAAAATAACTGAAGCGGACAGACTTCTTACTGCACTTAATGAAGCAATTACAGCAATTCCTAATGACAGCACTATTAATACCACACAAGCCAGCACTAGCTACAGCACATTGTATAACCATTGGCAAAATGCGAAGGTATTGGCAACCGCGCTTAATTTACAAACCCAACTAACGGCAGCAGCATCTACAGAGCAATTACAAAAAGCAGCAGAACAACCTCAGCAACAATCACCACAACCGCAGCCACAACAGCAACAGCAAATTCAGGGGGCTGCACAACAACCGCAAGCCCCACAGCAGCCAACTACAAACGCACAGCCGCAAGCTCAGTTGAATACAGAGCAACAATCACCACAACCGCAGCCACAACAGCAACAGCAAGTTCAGGGGACTGCTGAACAACCGCAACAATCACAACAGTCAACTACAAACCAACAAGCACAAGATAATGCCGTAAAAACAACCGCAGTCACCACCCAGCAGAAACAAACAGCTGCTCAAACATCACTTCAGGCTGCTAATATTATCGTTACTGACTTGATTACGGCATTAACGCAAGCAACTACACTCGAGGCCATGCAGGCTGTTAAAACAACCAGTGCAACTGTGACGGAGGCTATTAGGGCATTAAACAACCAAAGTATTGCCGCAAATGCTCCGGGCTCACTTGCAGGGGTGGGATCATCATTGTATAAACCAAGTGCTGCTACCCAGCCAAGCCTCTATCTTCCACTTAACACTATTTCACCGAATCACCCAGATTCGTTGGTGCTTATGCTTGCTTGGGCTGACTTCCAAGTTCGTTATTTAACTGCACAGCTAACAGCACTAAGCAAGCAAAATCCAATAATCGTTCCAGCAGCAATAACAAACAATACTCTAACTACAGCAATCAATAATATTACCACAGCGCTCAATAACATGGCTTATACCCCCCGAGGAATTGGAGGAAAAAACATTTCTGTTAATGCAACTAATGATCCAGCTCGTTATGCGGCCCAGCAAGGCGCTGGCAGCCTTTACTCAACAATAGCCACAAGCAACCTAACAGCACTGAACAAAGCACTAGCAGATCTACTAATAGCAGTAAATACTAGCGTTACCACGCTAACAAGCTCGCTTAAAGCTACTAACCCTGGTACCATAGCAGAAGCATATGTAGCAGCTAACACTATTCCAAGCACTCCTCCTGGTAATACAAGCACACAAGCACAACTATATATTACAGCACTTAACAGAGTAAACGCCTTACTAACTAATAACACTGCAGCACAAGCCTTGGCTCCTGCACATAATAAGTCCACCTTATACAACGGCAAATCAAAAAACCAAAAATCGTTGTATACAGCCCTTACCTCAAAAGCACCAAATCACCCTGATGCTACCGCCCTAAATGCAGCTATTACCGCCGTAATAGCACCAATAACAACGCTTGTAACCGCCTTAAAAAAGGCAGATGATGCTGTCGTTGCTGACATTATTAATTTAAGTGCAACCCCCGCTCCTGTAACACGCGCAAAAGCTACTGGGCTCGGCAATCAATACACCAAAAATATAGCAGCTCTTACCGCAGCAATAAACGCGATGAATGGTTCAGCACGCACACCAAGTGCTGCTCTTCAACAAGCGGCGCAAACTATTGCCAACCAGTTAGCACGGCCAACGTTACCTGCTACTGTTTCTTTACCTGAAGGGATTGCTTTATCATCCACTTTATACAGCAACACTAACCCACATCCAGACGCAACTGTACTTGCTACTGTCATCAAAACGCTTAAATAAAACTCTGTACAATGCCAATCTTTTTATAACAAGGTTGATCAACTGTCCTATCATCGATAGAGTGATATAAAAGGAAAAAGGAGACCAGAGAATGATCGATTTACAAGAACAGGTATCGTTGGACCCTATAGCGAGTCCAGCAACTGCTTTACAGAAGCACATCACGCTACAAATTAGGATTCTTTCATCACATTTGCATAAAGTAATTGTAGGAATTGAGCCACGATTAAGCGAGATTCTTATTAAACAAACTGTCGATATTTTTCGCAATGCTTCATTTGACAATTTTTCTATTGAATCGTTATCCAATCAACATATTGAGCAAGCGTACAAGAACCAGATTCGGCTAAAAGTGAAAAATTACTTTTTCCAACATATGGTTATTGATTTTATTTTTTCTGAAACATTCAATCAAAAAATGATCATGGCAAATTATCCGCGATTATCCGCTGTTGATATGCAACCAAATCATGCCATTACTTACCATTTTGATATTTCAGTTGCTGATCCCATTGAACTAAAAGAATGGAAGCATTTTTCATTTAAGCAACCTAAACGTAAAAAATATAAAGATCTTGATAAACAAGTAGTTACTTTTATTGATAATCGCATTGCTCCTAAAAAGCTTAATTCTACCATCATTGAAGATAATGATTGGGTACTTATCGACGCACTCATGGTTGATACGCACGGAGCTGCTATCAATGCTGGGTTACAGAGTTCATTTTGGATCAAAATTGGCCACCAAGATGTTACCCCTCCACTCATTACTCAGCTGCTGGGCAAGCAGTTAGATCATAAATTTTTCACTACGGATCTTGATATGGATGAAGATGAGGATGGGAGCACCAACCGTAGTTATCGCTTTTTAGTTACTATTAAATCAATTATTAAAGGTTCCCATTTTTCAATGGACCTCTTTAAATCAACCTTTAAATTAAAAAATAAAGTTGATATTCATAATAAACTCATGGAAGTTTTTTCTTATCGCAACGATGTTTCACAACGCAAAGCAATCATTGATGAAGTTTTCCATTTGCTTCTTTCTAAACACCGTTTTGAGGTACCAAAACATTTAGTGTTGCGTCGCGAAGAATATATTCTGGAAACCCTTATGCCCCAACCAGATTATCATGTCTACAAAGCACAATCTGATTTCAATGAATGCATTCAGCTGCTCGCTGAAAAACAACTCAAGGAAGAAATCGTGATTGACCATATCACTCATCACGAAAATATCCGTGTAGATTTACGCGATATGCAACAATATTTGCACTTAATTTCGAATAAACGCCTTAAAGAATTTATTTATTTTAGGCCACTCGTCGAACGAATTGACGATATACAAGCAATGATTAACGTTACGCCACTGGCACAAGCAGTTGTAAGAGAAAAGACCCTAAATCATATTATTTACACGCTAACCCACTAGCACCTATATATTTCTTCACGCAAAGATATCGCACTTTTTAAATACCAAGGAGACATTCATGCTAGAAGCTTTTTATAATCGTATAAAAAATGGATTTGCCATTATGCTACAAGCATTCCAGCTTATGCACCAACACAAAACTTTTTACTGGCTTGCTTTATTGCTCATGGGCTCATATGCAGCTATTTTGAGTGCTCTATCTTCCTGTTTTTTTTATTTTATAACTAGTACCGTCTGGCACCGTGTTACTACTGGGACTAATAATATTGCCTATGAAGGTACTATTGACCCAACGCTATTTATGCGCATATTGGGGATGCTTCTTATCACCCTATTTATTCATGCCCTTTGGAAAAACATCCTAGAAATTACCGTGAGTACCTATGCGGCAGCCGCTATGCATAATGACTATGCTCAGCTAAGCGTCGGTCGCGCTTTTATACGTACTTTTAGTGCACTATGGTACATAGTATGCTGGGTGTTATTGAATATAACGATTGGATTTGTGATTAGCGCTGTGAGCGGAGGCAACCCTAATGAAAAAAACTTTTCAATAATCGATTGGCTCAGACAAATGCTTGGCAGTATGCTTTCTATGGCTTGGAGCATTTGTACCTTTCTAGTACCCCAAGTTATTGCCTTTGAAGGCACTGGTGCAATAAACAGTATAAAAATTTCATTTAATTTAATAAAACAGACGTTTGGTGAATCGCTTTCTGCAAACTTTATATTTAGCGCATTTTATAGCGCTATTGGCTTAATGGTCGGACTATGCGCTTTTCTGTGCTCACTCTTTATAGTTCCTAGCCCAACCGGCTCACTCCACTTTCCCCTAATCCCTAGTGTTTTATTTGTACTGGTACTCTTGGGAGCAGCATTTACCATCGCAGCCATCACCGTTGCTCGTATGATTTTCAAAACAAGCATCTATTTTTATGCCAAAAACAAAGAATGCATTGGTTTTGATGCTTCGCTGATTAGCCAAAGCTTCCGGTAAATTCGCCTGAAACAACGCGGGTAGGCACCACCTGCTCGCTAGCTATCATATCCTGCATAAACGCCTTAACCTGGGCAACGTAGCTAGCCGCAACGGCTGTGTTACGTCGCAAATCAACCGTAGCATCAAGTACCAAGACGGGGACCTGGGCAACCCGTTGATCAATACCCTCTCGGGTAATCATAAATTTTTCATGCCAATCGTGTAGCTGCTGCATGTACTCAAGCGTCACAGCCTCTTCTCCCACGCGTGCCCGCTCCCGTAAGCGGGCAAAACAGCTTTCAGGAGATGCCTGCAAATAAATAAATCCACGCGGCGGCTTACAGGTCTCGAGCACCATAAACTCCATCCACTTGAGGTAAACTTCCCATTCTAGGCCAGTAAAAAAGCCTTCAACATGGCCATTTTTGGCAAAGCAATAGTGCCCTGAATATACAGACCGCTCCATAAGACTGGCTGGCTGTGCATGCACCTGATGGTACGTATGCTCACGCACTCTCGTCATCATAGTCATCGTTTCCATGGTATAGGCCCACCGCTTAGGATTTTCATAGAAATTACCTAAGAGAGACTGCCCATGCATTTGAAATGCCCAGCTATCAACAGATTCTTGAATAACAGCAATTTCTGGGGCATGTTCTTGGAGTAATTTTAAAAACGTTGATTTGCCGACCCCGGTATTACCCTCTAAAATAAACATTGATACCCTTTTTTGCTCTTCTACCCCTAAGGGGCTTACTTCCGAGAAGCAAGGATTAGCGAGCCACAAATTGCTAAAATTCTTTACCATGCGTAGTTTTTTGCGCAGAAACGAATAATAGTATAAACTGGTCTGTCTATTCTGTGAATGGGAAAACCCTCAAAAATCCTAACTATCGCGAAATAATTATGGCAACAAAAGACACCCCTAAAGCAAAAGCAGGCGAGCTACTCTATGGAGCTCATGCCATCATTGAAATGCTTAAAGCAAAGCGTCGGAAATTAATTGGTCTTTATACTACCAAACCACTTCCCAAATCATGGGAACGTATTGAAAAATACTTACCCAAATTTGTCCCAAATATTCAATATGTTAGCCGCGATATTTTAGATCGCATGGCAGGTACTTCAGATCATAATGGCATCGTTGCATGGGTAAGCCCCTTCAAATACTCTTCACAGCTTTTTGAGCCAGCAAAAAAACCGTTTATTCTGTTACTTGATTCAATCCAAGACGTACGCAACGTTGGCGCCATTTTACGCTCCGCGTATTGTACTGGCATTGACGGGGTTGTCATGTGCAAAACTTCTGCTGCTCCTATGAATGCTACGGTATTTAAAGCTTCTGCTGGCCTAGCCGAACACATGGATGTGTTCCTTGCTCCATCCCTGAAGCATGCGGCCCAAGAACTTGGTAAAGCGGGCTATAATATGTACATGGCGGTGCTTGATGGCAAAGATGCAACAAAGGTAGAATATAAAACACCTGCTTGCCTGGTCATTGGTAACGAGGCTGTAGGCATTACCCCTGAAGTCAAAAAACTAGGGAATGCTATTACCTTGCCGCAGCGCTCTTCTGACATGTCATTTAACGCTTCGGTTGCTGCAGGTATTTTGATGTTCATGATGCATGAAAAATTAAAGTAGTACTTGAATTTAAAGAGTAATCAATGAGAGTTAGAACCCTTTTAAATCCATTTTCATGCCGCCAACGTTTTGAAAAAATGCCCTGGCACGCTATTTTCCCCGATGCCCAAGAAAAGCTTACCGTAGAAATTGGTTTTGGCACTGGTAGCTTTCTGGTACATTACGCCCAACGCTATCCCAGCCACGGCATTGTAGGCTTTGAAATTAGACAACGCTTAGTCAAACAAGCAGAAGCTTCTATTGCTGCCGCTAAACTTACGAATGTACATCCAGTTGAAGGTAATGGTCAGTATGGACTAGAAGATATGTTTGATGACAATACCCTTGACCGCATATTTATCTTTCACCCAGACCCATGGCCAAAACCGCGGCAACAAAAACGTCGCGTAGTTACCCCTGCCTTTGTGCAACTTATTGAACGTAAGCTCAAGCCTGGTGGCGAGCTATTTATTGCTACTGACGTGCAAGAGCTCTGGGACTATATGCATAACATTATTACTACTGCATCCCAACTCACACCTACCACAAACGACCTGTTCTGGGAACAAGATTATAAGACACGCTGGCAAGAAATGACCCAAGAACAAAATAGATCGCGTTTTTTTGGAACGTTTGCTAAGGTACTTTAACAAACAAAAAGGGTAACGTTATGGAAAACGCGCTTTTATCGCCACGGCAAAAATTTAACGGTAACATTCTGCTTTTTTATGCCTTCGATGTAGGCAATGCTATTAATCTTGCTACAGTTAAAGAAAAAGGCCTGGTTAGCACCTGTGTAGTCCCTCTTTCCACCTACTTTAAAAATTACCATATCCCCCTCGCTTTTCGTATGCCTGAAGAACAACCCGGATCTGGCGCTACCTCCAGTAGTACCAGCTGTATCTCCAGCAAAATTCACCATTTCGGGGTGCTTTCTTTCTGTTACCGCATTCCCTTTGAAGAGTCATTTGAAGATTTAAAAGTCAAAATGATCGAAATTAAAAAAAGCTTTGATACCAAAGCTGAGATTGATGCCAAAGCTACCTTTAAATCTATCCTTTCAGCCATCAATCGGCCATGTTTTTACAGCCTAAAACATTCATATTTCACTATTCATGTATACCCACTCAAGGGAAACCACTCTTCAGAAGAGTTCAAAGCCACCTACGGTAGCAAGATTGCCTCACTCCTACGCCTAGAAGTTTACAACTTGTCAGATTACCAACGGGACGAAATTCTGGCCTCGAGCATTGGATACTACGGGCAAGACCTTATTATTGTAGACAGCGCAGCTTCTTTCATTTACGACGATGAATATTTTGAACCGCTTGAGTTTTTTGAATCTGCCAATATTCAAAAACTTGAATTACAGTACTTTGACCGGGTGCTTGACCAAAAGTTAAACTACTTTTATGACCAAGACTCCTACAAAGTACCGTTCAAGGCTTATATTCCCCTCATTAGCCAACGCATTGAACTTCCTGTTTCGCGTTTAGCGAAACTACGTGTCGATATATCAGTAATCACGGAACGGTTAGAAAACAGCATTAAGCTTGCGGGCGATGAATATTATTCTAAGCTCTATTCTATGCTGGTTGAAAAAATGTCCATTCGCGAATGGCGCGATTCTATAAACCGTAAATTGGCCATTATCAGCGATCTATACCAAGTATACCAAGATCGGCTGGATACCATTCACAGCGAACTGCTGACAGTAGTAATTATTATTCTGGTTGCTCTGGAAGCGTTTTTCGCTCTATATAAGGACTAGAGCTCACGAGCGAACCTGCCCCGCCACGCAAAGCGCGATATCCCCGCAAGAAGCGATCAGCCATATCAACGGCATAGCGTGAAGATCCTGCATTTTCAAGTAAAATTACCAACACTAATGGATCTTCATGCTCATAGGAAAAGAAGCCACAAAACCAGGCGTGTTCCAACTGATGCTTGTAGACTTGTTCAGTACTTAAGCTACAGGTTTGCGCCGTCCCTGTTTTGGCGCCCACTTCAAAACCTCTGATATATTTAAGGCGTTGCGCCGAGCCCATTTGCACGGTACCCTTCATACCACTGCGTAAAAAGGAAAGCGTCTCATTACTTACCGGGAGGGCGCTATGAACAATAGCTTCTTGCTCAAGCAAGCGTGGTTTTACCAGACTGCCAGCGCACACAGCACTCACCATACGAGCAATCTGTAGGGGGGTTACAAGCGTATACCCTTGCCCAATACAAATCGAAAGTGTTTCTCCTGTCCACCATCGCTCCCCCAACACCTGACGCTTCCAGGCACGGGTAGGTACCAGCCCCGCTTTTTCTGGGAGTGAAAGTTCCGTTTTTTGCCCTAATCCAAAGACGTCAGCATACCACGCAACCCGATCAACACTAATTTTACGCGCCAGGTTAAAAAGAGGAATATTACACGAAACAGCAAGCGCCTCTTTAGGCGTTAAAGTCCCATGACCGCTTCGCCGAATACAGTGATACTTGCGCCCACCATACTCGATGTGCCCCGTACAAAGAATATCTGTGTTGGTATCCATAAGCTTATCTTCTAACCCTGCAGCCATAGAAACAAGCTTAAATGTTGATGCCGGGGGGTACAATGCGCTAGTCGCTCGGTTCATGAGCGGGTTATTAATCGCCAGACGTGTCCACTCATCATCACTCAGGGGGCTCAAAAAAGCATTAGGGTCAAAGGTAGGATAGGAAGCAAGTGCTCGCAATGCCCCTGTTGCAGGATCCATTACAATGACTGCTCCTGCCTGATCCGGGGCAAAAAGCCCCTCTGCTAGCTGTTGCACCTGTAAATCAATAGTCAGGGTAATGTCTGTGCCAGCCTTGGCATGCGTATGAATTTTTTTCATCAGGGTCTTGCCTGTGGCATTAATCATATGCATGGCATAGCCCTGCTTCCCCTGGAGCTGTTGATCAAAATGGTACTCAATGCCAGACTTGCCAACATTTTCAATACGGTTCAGGTAGCCAAGAACATGACACCCAAGAGCTTGATGTGGGTACAGACGCTTAAACCGGTTGGTAATGACCACATGAGGTGCATGCATACACTGCTCACTAATTTTACACAACTGCTCAAACGTAACGTCTTCTTTGAGCAGGAAACGGCGTGCAAACCGATGACAAAATTGCAATTGCTGTCGCTTATCCCCCTCCTCCAGGGTTACCCCTAACAGTCCCGATAAAGTTACTAATAGAATTTTATCGTCTTCAGTCAAGGGAGCCCCACTAATATTATGCCATGAGACATCATATACTGGCCGGTTAGCTGCCAGTAATTGATGATGGCAGTCATAGACATCTCCCCGGAGCGGGGCAATAACCTCCATACGCAAAAAATTGCGCTCCCCGAGCGTAGCAAAAATCCCCTGCTTATCGATTTGCAGGTAAAATAACCGAGCAAGAATAATAACCAAGGCAGCAGAGCAGATATAGAGAACCATCTGCAACTGTCGCTGATGCTTGAAAGAAGAGCTTTTTTTCATGACTATATGTAATAACATCGTAATTAAAACTGTTGATTTCCGTAGTTTGCTTGAAAAAAGGCGCTTTGGCTAGTACTAAGCCATACCCCATTTGCGATCACTATTTTGAGCTGGTAGTGTGGACAATAACAAGCTGAAATTTGAATAGTCAGTCAATAGTCCAAACATTCATGGAGGTTATCATGAACAAGGCACTCTTAACTCTTGTAGCTCTTACAATAACTGTAAGCGCAAACGTAAATGTCAACGCAGCTACTGGGCATCTCGAGGAATTGTTGGTAGATGAAGTACAAGAACAAGTTTTCAAGGATGCAGATGGTTTTTCCGTGCGTAAGTTTAGCGTAAAGCCAAAATCTAGGGAACACCCGCTGCGGTATAACACAGAAGCTGGCAGAAGAGAAGCAGAAAGAAGACAATCAGAATTAAATGAAAAAGCAGCTGATATAGCACGTACATTACAAGAACAACATGATGCTGCATATGCACAAGCTGTAAAAGATGCTCATTTGCCATTGTTTAGACGTGTAGTACGCTTCTTCACCCTTGGTAAAAAACAAGAAGGAACAAGCGTAGCGGTACCGGTTTATGAGATTAGCAAAAACGATACTGTTGAGGCTATAAGCGAAAGAACGCTTTCAACCAGAGCTCCTAAGCTTAAGACTGAAATCGTAAATACCAAGGCTGCTGCCCAAACCGCTGCAATTACACAAGCAATTACTGCTACACAACAAGCTATGGCAGATGCTAAAGTAACTACTGCAAAGAAAACCCCAACAACAAACCCTTCACGCTTTATGACTATCTTAAAGAATCATAAAGGTAAAATTGCAGCTGGTACTATTGCAGCTGTAGCATTGGCCCTTGGTGCTTACTACGGCATCCCTGCATACCAAGCATACCAAGCAACGAAGGCATATGAGGCTACGTACTGGGGTAAATTTGCTACTACTGTAGCAAAAGCACCATTCGTTCCGTCAGACCCACGCCGCATCATTAATGCTTTTATGTTGCGATAGTTTGAAATAAACACCCTGAGATAAGCTCTCAAGCTGATTGAGCTACAATACATTTAGCGGGGCAGTAATGTGAAGAACATTACTGCCCCGCTTCTACATAAAAAAGAGGCTCTATATGAAAAAATTGTTCTTAGCATTAGTCACTATTGCTTTAGTTACAAGCCCAAGCGGAGAACTACACGCCATTACTATCCCTGCTCGCTTGACCAAGAACGCTGACAAAATTGCAATAACTGCTCTAACTACCGTAGCGCTGGCTTTTGCTGCTTATTATGGTATCCCTGCATATAAAGCGCATCGAATCATGCAAGCATTTGAAGCAACTACATGGGGGAAATTTGCTAGCGCAGTAGCTCGATGCCCATATGTTCCGGTACCAAAAAATCCTCGTACCTTTATTACCAAGCCATTAGGGCTCGCTTAATTACTTAGTAAAAATTGGAAAGAGGGCAAGTGACTTAAAAACAACTTGCCCTCTTTTTTATTTACACCCACAACCTCAACACGCTATGCTAAGCCAACTTTTGCAAGAAGGCCTATTATTATGCGTCTACATATTTTTTTCTTGTTTGCCATTCTTACCTACCAACAAATCTGGGGCGCCACACCATCAGTTGCAAAACGGCCTCGCTACATTCTTACAAATCAACAGCGAGAACTTTCCCTCAAGTACCTCAATAAGCGTGAACAGGCACACCTTCAACAAATTATGCACCTATACCAGCATGAGGGGATCCCTCTTCAAGGCCCGTCTAATACTGCCCAACGAAAAAAAATTCTTATATTCTTATTGCTTTTGCTCTTGAGTAGCAGCCTCTGTTGCATCGCCTATTGCTTGCTCAAACCAGCTTTTAGAGACCCTACTTCTGCACGGCCCACTCACCCTTCAGCAAGTGAAACCTGCGGGCAACAAATTCCTACCCCTATCCCCCATGCCAAGGATATTCCTCAAGCAGATAAATTTCCACCCCACCCTCATAAATCAGCAGCACCGGTCAGTGATGAGAATCTTATGACAGCTCTTTTTCAAGCAGTAAACGCTATGCAAGAAACAAACAATAACTTCAAAACTGATAGTGTTGGCTCGCTCATAGATTCCATGCATAAAATGACTCACCAATCCAATAACTTTGCTAGCACACTGCATGGTTTTATGCAATCACCCACCACACACTCTTACGGTAGCTCCTCCCAACGCTTCGCAGAGGAAGATCCCTTTCTTGCAGCCATGCCCCAAGTACCACAGCATATCCCATCAATAGATATCCCAATCGGCACTGGCCAATCTAAGCAAAAACCACCAATTAGTGTATACATCCCAGCAAGCGCTAGTAATTTAGAAGCACGTTTTCAAAATCTTAAAAAATAGACTTCCTAAATGACCTAATCAGCCCTTGCATAGATATAAGACGTTTGCAATACTAGCGTTATGAATTATAAGTACCTCCCGTAACGTGATGTGTGATTATGAAAAATAAGGCATTATTTCTTGATCGTGATGGCACCCTAATTCAGCATGTTCCTTATCTTCATCGTATTGAAGATGTAAAACTACTTGAACCTGTTATCACTTTTGTACAATCCTATCAAGAACGAGGATATATTCCCATTATGATCACAAACCAATCCGGTGTAGCTAGAGGGATGTTTGATGAAGAAGCTGTACAACAAGTTAATGCTCACGTCTGCAAATTACTAGCGGCTGAGGGAATTACGATTGCTGCGTGCTACTACTGCCCGCACCATCACACCAAAGCTACTATTCAAGCATATGCGATCACTTGCACATGCCGCAAGCCCCAAACAGGCATGCTACTTCAAGCTGCTGCTGATTTTGATATCGATCTTAATCAATCTATTATGCTTGGTGACAGCCAATGTGACTGGGATGCCGGCCGTGCTGCAGGGTGCCAGGTCATTAATGTAGCTCATTTACGCGCTGACCCCCTACTCCTACAAACCACGGCAGATTCGATGTTTGCGCAGCAAAAAGAGTAAAAAGTGTATATTTTATGCAATTTTATTTTGATTTTTACGAAAAAGCGCCTATACTACTTACCAACAAATAGTTATTCAAAATTCATCTTGAATATTTATTTGATCCATTGCTTATGGTGGGCGTAGCTCAGTTGGCAGAGCGTCAGATTGTGGTTCTGAAAGTCGCGGGTTCGAGCCCCGTCGCTCACCCCAGCTTTAGCTTTTAAGACGAGCAGCATTTAGCAATCAGTAGCAAGCATTTTTAGCTTGCCTTATTAGTTTGAAATTGCATATATCAAAATTTGGTTTCGGGGTGTAGCGCAGTTGGTAGCGCACTCGCTTTGGGAGCGAGGGGTCGCAGGTTCGAATCCTGTCGCCCCGACCAGCCTTCGCCAAGGCTTCGACTGGCATGCCAGTTGGAAAGTTTATGAGCGAAGGGGTGGCCATCTCCGCCATAGCTTGTAAAGCGATGGAGGAAAGCCAGTCTTAAAAATTAATTGGCTAACCAATTAGTCTTGATGTATTCTTAAATTCCAGGAATATCTGTGTGATGTGCCCGTAGCTCAGTTGGATAGAGCAACGGATTTCTAATCCGTAGGTCACAGGTTCGAATCCTGTCGGGCACACTCTTTTGGCATTAACAATAAGGGAAATTCTACCTTGAGACAATTGATTTTGTTTGTACTATTTTTATTCTGTTCATCGCCAATATCAAAAGGAGCTACCCACCGAGTTGGTCAACAAAAACCAATACTACCTCCTGAGCTCCAAAATTGCATTGGTTCATTTTTATCCTTAAGCGATTTAGATTCTTTTTCTGAAGCTCTTCCCGAATGCAATGCAAACAAGCTCAAATCTGATTGTATTAATAGAATGACTGCACCTTTTTCTTTTGAAAACCTTATTGCTGGTGGCTTAATCGCTACTCCAGAGGAAGTTGAAGAAACACGATTGCTTATTGCACAGGTAATAGACTTAGGCATTAATATCCCAGCAGATTTTAATACAGGCGGGGTCTCTCCATTATTTGATTCGCGTGAAATTGTTTTTAAGGCATTTCAGAGCGTACGCATGCCAATAACAGATAACATGACCCCACAAATATTATTTGACATCACAGAAATCTGTCCAAGTAATTTTTTCACCCTAATGAAATGTCTCCAACTTGGGGCAAATCCGAATATCAAAGAATATTTCAGAATACGTACATCAGCTTTAACTAAAGCCTACAACTTGAAGTCAACTGCTTTAATTAAGCTCTTAAAGGCCTTTAATGCTGAAAGCATAGCCGAAAATTAATTCGAGTACCAACATAAACATACCCTCTAGAAATCCACTTCAATCGGCCATTTTTATAACATCTACCATAGCAAAAGAGGTCTAGTATAAGACCCGGGGTATACCACGGGTCTTATACTGAAAATATTACATAATTTTTTCGAGCACCGTCTTGCTATCAGTCATAAAGTGCTGCTTTAAAAGCGCTACTGCATCTTTACGCGTTGCCATTTTCTTCGGCTCAGCTTTTTTTGCCAAACAAAACATATTAATCATATTAACAGCAGCCTGTACTTGTACATCTTCCATAATTGATTCTTGCTGCTTTTCTTCAAATGATTTTTCAGGCTCCTTCTTCGGTCCATTTTCTGCTTTTTCTTTAGCATTGGCCCCAGGGGCAGCTGCTTTCTTTTCTTCGCCTTCTTTTGCTTCTGGCTCCTTGCCTGTTGCTTCTTTCACGGTGATGTGGTGCTTAAGAGAGGTCTCTTTACCATACATGTCTTGCACCCATTTAAGCTCATCACTTGGCACAATTTTTGGTTTAATTACAAAATCAGGCTCTATCCCTTTTGCTTGAATGCATTCATCACCTGGTAAAAAATAAAGTTGCGTTGTTAATTTAAGCGCACAACCATTCGTAATAGGCATTACCGTTTGCACTGATCCTTTTCCAAAGGTCTGCGATCCAACCAAAAAAACCATTAACGGTTGATGAGCTTCCCCTTCTTGCATCGCATGATAGCGCAAGCTTCCAGCCAGAATTTCAGCCGCAGAAGCCGTAAAATTATCAATCAGAATGAAGATAGGCGCTGTTGAAGTTAGTACCGGATGTCGTGCCGTGTAGTATTTATCAACAACTTCACCTCTTTTATTTTTGGTAACAGCCACCAAGGAGCGTTTCTTTAAAAAGAGGCCAGCCATTTCGACAGCTGACTGCAAAATACCCCCTGGGTTGCGCCGCAAATCAAGCACTATTCCTTTACACTTGCCGGTGTTCGCTTTTTCTAGAAGTTGTCGTACTTGTTCAGCTATAGGTTCGCTAAACATACGCAAAGAGAGGTAATATACACTTTGGTCTTTTAAATAATAACAAAGAGAATGCTGATCTTTAATCGTATCCCGCGTTAGGGTAAATTCCATGGGCTTTTTATTGCGTAAAATTTTAATAGACACCGTACTTCCAATAGGGCCCTTTAATTTATTTATTACCTCATCTGAAGACAAGCCGCGGAGCTTAGCTTCAGAGACTTCAACAATTTTGTCTCCTGCCTTTAATCCTGCTTTTTCTGCTGGCCCTCCTGGCACGGTATCAATAATCGCTAGTGCATCGTCTTCTGGTGGTTTGCTGATAATACTAATACCAATCCCTGAAAACTCTCCTGATGCTGATTCCATAATCGCCGAATAAGCCTCTTTATTCAAAAAAGCAGAGTGAGCATCAATATTACCAGCAGCAGCCTTAAGCGATTGTTCAATAAATTCTTTAAAATTAACCTGCCTAATAGCCTGCTCTTGAACCCTACTAATAACTTCCGCATACGTACGCAGCCATTGATAAATATCTTTTTCTTGGTCAATCGGTTCAGCTTTTTTATCTTTTTTTGCGGTAACCGTAATTTTTACTACCTCTTTTGATTTTTTGCTTGCCACATTTGCTTGCACTTCAACAAAATTCACCGTTATCACCATACCCAATAGGAGCGCATATAGCTGTTTCATACCTATCCCTTTCTCTGTCTACTTTCAACTTTTTCTATTTGTACTGGCAGCGTAGCACGAAGGTCCCCCGTTAGGTAAACATTGTTTTCACCTGTAAGAATAAATTTGCTACAATAAGATCCTTGTTTTTTAGTTTTTGCTGCTTGCAGCGTACAGTCAGGAGTTACGACCTATGTCTCAGTTAATGCCGGAAAATCATTTTGGAGCCTCAGAAGAACACGAACTACGCAAAGCAAAAGTTACTGCTATGCACCAAGAAGGCATTAGCGCTTGGCCTGCATTCAAGCCGGTTAGCCACACGACAAAACAAGCATTAAGCGATTTCAGCAATGCAAATAATACTGCTACAACTTATGCTCTTGCCGGCCGTATGATGACACGCCGTGATCATGGGAAAACCTTTTTTGTTAACATCCAAGACCGTGATGGAACAATTCAGTTGTATATTAAAAAAGATGACGTTGGCGAAACCATATTTGAGGCATTCAAAAAAAATACTGACCTAGGTGATATCGTCTGGGCATCAGGAACACTCTTTATAACAAAAATGGGCGAAACAACCCTACATGTTAAGGATTTCGCTCTGCTTTCAAAATGCTTACATCCGCTGCCAGAAAAATTTCACGGACTAACAGATGTCGAGCAACGATATCGTCAACGCTACCTTGACCTAATTAGCAATACAGAAACACGAGAAAAATTTAAAAAACGCTCTGGTATTATCTTAGCCATCAGACAATTTTTACAAGAGCAAGACTTCCTGGAAGTTGAAACGCCTATGCTTCACCCCATCCCAGGAGGGGCAGCTGCTCGTCCCTTTGTGACACATCACAATGCCTACAATATGGACTTATTCCTCCGTATTGCGCCAGAACTATACCTCAAGCGTTTAGTGATTGGGGGCTTTGAACGTGTCTTTGAAATTAACCGTAACTTTCGCAATGAAGGGGTTTCTACACGCCACAACCCTGAATTCACTATGATTGAGTTCTACATGGCTCATGGGGATGTACAAAATGGTATTGATTTAACACAGCGATTATTACAGAATGTAGTAGAAAAAAACTTCGGCACTCACCAAGTACCATTTCAAGGTAAAACCATCGACTTTACTGCTCCATTTAAGCAACTTACCGTTGAAGAATCTCTCATTGAAATAGGCGGACTGCATGCAAAAGATTTTGCCCCAGATCATATCAATGCTACGATTGGAAAACATGGCGCAGAAGCACGAATCGACGCAAGTTATGGCGAAAAATTATTTGCTCTTTTTGAGGCATGCGTAGAACAAAAAATTGTGCAACCTACCTTTATTGTAGGCTACCCTATTGAAGTTTCACCACTTTCCAAGCGAGACCCAAAAAATCCTCATCTTGCTGCTCGCTTTGAACTTTTTATTTGTGGTATGGAATTTGCTAACGGCTTTACTGAGCTGAATGATCCCTTTGATCAGGCAGAACGCTTTAAAGCACAAGTACAGGCACGCACGTCGGGTGACAGTGAAGCACATCACTATGATGCTGACTACATCAAAGCGCTTGAATTTGGTTTACCACCAACAGTAGGCGTCGGCATTGGGATTGATCGTTTAGTAATGGTATTAACCGATACAGCTTCAATTAAAGATGTTATTCTGTTCCCAACATTAAAAATGTCGCACGAGTAAACAATGAACCTAGTCGCATGATTGAAACCATAAAATCACCTACGACGGCGCAACACGTTTCACCCGCTGAACAAGCAGCAACTTTTATTAATGGCATTAAATATCGCTGGCAGATACCTCACGCTAATGCCGAGCAAGTGCGCGCTATTGCATACAAACACAGCCTTGCACTGCCTCTGGCACACGTGCTGCATACCCGTGGGTATAATGACGAAGAAACCATTACATCGCTTCTGTTTTCTACCTACGAAAAGGATGTTCCACACCCAGGTAGTATGAAGGGGTTGCTTGTCGCAGCAGAACGGATTATTGCTGCGCGTGCAAAGAAAGAAAAAATACTCATATTTGGCGATTATGATGTGGATGGTGTTACCTCGTCTTCTTTAGCATTGACCGCATTATTACCGCTCGGGTTTGATATTAATTTTTATCTTCCTAATCGGGTAAAAGATGGGTACGGGCTCTCGGTAGACGCCGTACAAAAAGCGCATAAAAATGGTTTTACTTTAATTGTTACTGTCGACAACGGCACCACTGCCTATGCCGCTGCCCAAGAAGCCCAACGTTTAGGGGTAGATTTAATTATCACCGACCACCATCGACCACACGGAGGAGACTTGCCACCAGCACTATGCATTGTTAATCCCCATCAACATGATTGTGAATATCCATTCAAACATCTGGCAGGCGTCGGCGTTACCTTCAAGCTCAT
>Ga0194129_10001388_pt1 | contig 40138 bp, 37 predicted proteins | sample TA2KigCa35mmetaG_FD_150862 | JGI IMG/M metagenome (GOLD analysis project Ga0194129, IMG submission 150862) | Freshwater microbial communities from Lake Tanganyika, Tanzania - TA2015038 Kigoma Deep Cast 35m | ecosystem: Environmental > Aquatic > Freshwater > Lake | place: Tanzania: Lake...
TTTTAATGTCGTAAAAATCGGCGTTTTAAATGTCCAAAGGTGTAAAAAATAAAAATAATCTATTTTTATATTTAGTTTATGAATTATGCTATCACCTTCTCTCTTTTTAATGTCAATAATTTTATTATCTATTAAAAATTTTATTAAACGCATAAATTCATATTGCTCTATAAGTGTCAAATAACCATAAGCAAATGCAAATTCGTGATAAGCACGTTGATTTTGACTCATAGTTATATATGAATAATCAAAATTCGGTTTTACAACTGATAATTTTTTAAGTGATTCTTTCGTTTGTAATTTTGTTAAATTTATTGCTGTCGTTAATTTATGATTAAATGTCTCAAAATAATGTTTATAAAATTTTTCATTATGATTATTCATAATTAATAAATTTGTTTTGTCTTTAATTAGCCACTTATAAATTTTTGTTTCTGATGTTGCATATATTTTCGCTTCTTTTAAATCACCAAACCAACTTATATTTGAATATAAACAATTATCTTTGTGTTTTTTTTCTTGTTCTTCCGTATATTTAAGTATAGTAGCTCCATCAAAACTTTTTGACGCATATAAAGGGTATTCTTTATTAAGTATCTTTAAACTAGGTTTTAGCATTATATTACGTATTTTTTTTGTTTTTGTTTTATGATTTGTTTTTGTTATATTGTTTGTTTTTTTTCTTTGTATAGTTCGTTTTTTTCTTGAATACATATTATATTATAATAAAACATTATAATAAAATATAAGAATAAATCATCATAAATCATCATAAATCATCATAAATTATCATAAATCATCATAAATCATCATAAATCATCATAAATCATCATAAATCAACCTTTACACATTAATCGCGTTATGTGAAATTTAATGTTATACTTACTGTATGCGTGGATAAGCCTTTGCTGAGTATGTGTCATTATTAAGCTGTCATTATTATAAATGGGATTAGCAAATAAATCACCCATAAAATATTCATCTATAACACTTATCTCTTTTTTATCCCATTTGATCGTTACATCTGTAAAATTTCCGTTTATTTTCATAAATATCGGTTTATCTTCCAACAAATGTTTTTTTATTCTATCTAACTCCAATTCATCATTAACTAAGTTAAAGTTATCATCAAATAATAATAATTTTAAATTATATGTATATCCGATTAAGTCATTTACGTTATTATGCATTATATATTTGTATTATATAATGTATAAAATTTTTAAATAAAAAATGTATAAACGTTATATTTATGTAGCATATAAAAGCCCCGCATTACCGCCAACAAATACAACCATATTAACTCTCTCCTCAATTAAATATAAATTAAAATTATAATCATATATACGCCATGTTGGTTTGTTTATTCCAACAAATTCTCCTGTATTTGGGTCACAAATAGTTAATACTTGCGCATAAGGGTCAAAAGGAGGAGCTATCGTAGTAAACTCTAACTGAACATTTGTAAATCGACTCATATTCATTGCTCCAGAAGGCTGTAAATTAAATGGAGATGTATCTAAACAAAAATTATAGCAATATAAACCGGGAGGTGCGTTGCCAGCAGTTCTCACATATTTTTCGACGAAATTATATACGCCGGCCGGTAACATATTCTCTCTATATTGTCCGTCTAAAAGTATACCAAGAGAAACTAATATATATTGAATATTTTGCGGATTATAAACACCAGTAGTATATAGTCCAGATAATAATCCGGATGGATTGAGACCAGGACCAAGTTGAGGTGGACCTAGCGGATTCGGATTAGGATAATCACCTGCCGTCGGAGCTGGCATTACATCTTGAGGCATATAATCATAAGGCCAATTCGTATAATTTGACCATTGATTCCTTAAGTTTACATCACTTCTTTGGAAATAAAACATCCAACTTATAACCATACCGAGCGAATCTAAATCAACCTTATTTTGTCCAGTAACATTATAAAATGGTGTTTCATATATTTGCTTAAATAAATATTTTTGTTCGTTCTTAGCAAATAAAGTTGATTCATCATTAGAGAGAAAACTATAAGTACAATTTAAATTAATATCTGCGAACCAATTTGTGCGAGTATCGACATATGAAACGGGACCGAGAGCTTCATCCGGCGGAGTTTGTAAAAATCTGTAAAATTGCATATAATATTGGTTAAAATTCGGCGCAACTACCGGATAATTATTAGCATAATCCATTACATCTCTAATTGTAAACCACTCGCAAATAGGTCTCAATGTAACACTTATCATTAGTTCATTATATTGCAAAGCTACAAGAGGAAATGCTTGAACTGTTTTTAGATTAAACCATGCGCCGAGTGGAATATAAAGGGTTTTACCAGTAATAGATGGCTGTGCTCCGGCTGGACTTGTCGTATAAAATGCGTTCGGATATGCGTTAACACGTGCGCCGTAATTAGCTGGATCATTCAAATCCGCTGTGTTGCCGATCATTTCGTTAAATAATGCTAATTTTTGTGCGTTAAAATCCCTTAGAGCTGAATTTAAAATATACTGACCGGAATATTGCTGTAATTGCTGATTACCACAATTAATTGAAATTTTGCTTATTATTTGAGCGCCTAAATTTTGTATCCACTGAAATTCATAAGGCGCCCAATCTGTATAAGTAATTGAACCGTCTGGATTTACAACTTCTTGAGGAGGTATTATTGGGCTCCAAATATTAGGTAACGTTATACATACATAGCAATCCATTAATAAGTCGGCATATCTTTTAACTTTAAATGTAAATGTCGTTTCATTCGTCAAGCTAAGTAACGGTGTACCTTCATAGTCAAGACGAAAATTTTGTTTGCCGAAATTAGTGTATTTTTTATATGTTGCTTTCCAAAACGTTTTATCTGGATTTCCATTTAATATTACATTTTGTTGCCCTGAAGCTACTAGATTCATTAAACCACCTGGCATATTTAAGTATATTATATACGAATTTTTTAACTTTATTTATTGCTAATTATAATTTTATGGAAATAACTACAATTATCTAAATTATAATATATTAAGTTATATTAGTATATATTATATGTCAGCACAAATGACAAACTATTTAAGCGCTATTAAAAATACCAATGTAGAATTTCAAAGTATTATGATAATAATTTTAATATTATTTATAACATCTTTAATGATTTGGTATATTATTTACACAATTAACTTACAAAAAAAAGAGTGTAATTATATGAATACCTTATATTCATCAATAGACGGAAATATAAAGCCAATAAACAATGGTGATGAAGATTGTTTGTTTAAGTTTTATGACTATTACGTAAAAACCGCATTTAACGCTTGTAGTGGTGGATCATATAAAAACGATTTTGTTAATATTTGCAATTTAATAGCTGTAATAAAACAAGGCGTTAGATGCTTAGATTTCGAAGTATATTCGGTCGATAATCAACCCGTAGTAGCAACAAGCACTACAGACGACTTTTACGTAAAAGAAACGTACAATTCAGTTAATTTTGGCGATGTAATGAGTACAATTCAAAGTTATGCCTTTTCGGGTGGTTCTTGTCCAAATCCAACTGATCCTCTTATAATACATTTAAGAATAAGAAGTAACAACCAACAAATGTATACTAATTTAGCAAATATATTTAAGTCATATGATTCACTTATGTTAGGTAAGGAATATAGTTTTGAAAACTCCGGTAAAAATTTAGGTTCAGTTCCTCTACTATCTTTACAAAATAAAATCATTTTAATCGTTGACAAAATTAATAATGCGTTTTTAGAAAACCAAGACTTCTTAGAATATGTTAACTTAACAAGTAATTCAGTTTTTATGCGAATTTATGATTATTATAATGTTAAAAATAATCCGGATATTAGTGAATTAACGGATTATAACAAAAAAAGTATGACAATTGTATTACCTGATGCAGGAGTAAATCCAGGAAACCCAAGCGGATTATTTTGTAGAGCGTTGGGTTGTCAGATGGTTGCTATGAGATACCAATATGTCGATAACTTTTTGGAAGAAAATGCGGCATTTTTCGATAGTTGTGGATATGCGTTTTGCTTGAAACCCGAAGACTTAAGATATAAGGCAGTTACTATTGAAGCACCAACACCTCAAAACCCAGCATATTCTTATCAAACTAGAACAGCAAGCACAGATTACTATAATTTTAACTATTAAGATATAAAAAATGTTCAAAATATTCGGAATAAATAAAAAATATTATAAATAAAAAATATTATAAATAAAAAATATTATAAATAAAAATAATATAAATAAAAATATTATAAATATAAATTTGTATTTATATTATTAAATATGGGTTTAATTAATACAAAAAATTCTGTTAGTGCCGTTAATTATGACTGTGAAGTATGTATGAAAACCGGTAAAGAACCAAACTTAGCTGGTCGTTTTTTTCTATCAGATAATGGTATAGATTGCTATTGTAATGGGTGTGGCACATCTTTTCCAAAATCAAAAATTTATAAGTCAGTTATAACAGAAACAGAAGTAAAACATATTCGCTAAAAAAATAATATTAAATTACTCTAACCACGTGTTAATGTCAATATCTTCAATTAAATATTTTCTCTTTATTACAATAGCAAATATTTTATTTAAATACGAACGCTTATAAGAACGAAAAATTCTAATTTCATTAATAAAATCTATTATTTTAACGGATGGATTCCAATTATCTGAGCATAAATACGAATGACAACATAAACAATTTAATCCTTTTGATTTTTTAATGTATTTTCTAAAATCATCATTATATACACGTAAAAAATCAGTATATTTACATAAATTCATACTGAAATCATCAAATATACTTAAAGAAGGTGCGTTAAAAGGATATGATAGTGGAACATTAAAAATATATTCATTATTAACTACATATTTTAAATCAAAAAGCTTAACTTGTATATTTTTATCCGTATCTACGTTAACTGAAACCGTCACTATTGACTTGTCTTCTTGTAATTGTTCTAATTCTCTTAATAAACGCTTACCAGATGTAATCCGAATTTTTCCATCACGTTCAAAAAAATTACTGAATACAATATCTCCTAATGACATTTTAATAAAGTATATGGTTAAATATTTTTTATATTTGTTTTTTATATTTGTTTTTTATATTTGTTTTTTATATTTGTTTTTTATATTTGTTTTTTATATTTGTTTTTTAGCATATTTTATTTGTCAAAAATTATATGTTAGTTTAGTTTCGTAAACTTAAATTTATAAACTTTAAAAATTACGTGCTTCTTAATTTTTATATACTTATATTATAGGTTTACATGAAAGGAAATATATGTAGTGGACTTACATTTGAAGAATGTGAACTAACTATATTGCGTATGGCTATAGATAAAGTGCAAGAAAAAATAGGACGTCGTATAGTTAGTTCAGAAGACATAAAAAAAATAATTAAAATCGTTGAAGATTTTATTAGCGTCAAAAATTTAATTTGCTATGGAGGAACAGCAATTAATAACATTTTACCCGAAGATGAGCAATTTTACAATAAAGAAGCAGAAATTCCGGATTATGACTTTTTTAGTTGTAATGCTTTAGATGACGCAAAAGAATTGGCAGATATATATTATAAAAATGGTTTTACTGATGTTGAAGCCAGAGCAGGACAACACCACGGAACATATAAAGTTTTTGTTAATTTTATTCCTATAGCAGACGTGACAATGATGCATAAAGATATTTTTGCTGCTTTAAAACAAGATTCTATTAGAATAAAAGGTATATTATACGCTTCACCAAATTTCTTAAGAATGGGAATGTATAGCGAATTGTCTAAGCCCGTTGGAGACACGAGTAGATGGGAAAAAGTTTTAAAACGTTTAATATTATTGAATAAACATTATAAAATAACTGATATAGATTGTGATAAAGTTCAAATTCAGAGAGAAATGGAGGAAATAAAAGACCAAAAAAAAATTTATGAAAATTTAAAAGACACGTTAATTAGTCAAGGTGTTGTATTTTTTGGAAGTTATGCGCTATCTTTATATTCCAATTATATACCGAAAAAACATTACAACAAAAATAAAGAAATACCGGATTTTGATGTTTTATCAAACGATCCTGAAACTACTTGTGATATTGTTAAAGAGAGACTTAAAGATATCGGAATAAATAACGTAAAATTTGTTAAGCGCGAGTCTAATGGTGAAATAATTCCTGATCATTATGAAGTCAAAATTGGCAATGATTCAGTTGTATTTATTTATAAACCAATTGGATGTCATAGTTATAACACAATAACATCAAAAAAACACAAAATTAAAGTTGCGACAATAGATACGATGTTAAGTTTTTATTTAGCATTTTTATACGCTAATAAACCATATTATAATCAATATCTTGACAGATTATTATGTATGTCAAAATTTTTATTTGATATACAGGAAAAAAACAGATTAAAACAAAGTGGTCCGTTAAAAAGGTTCAGTATAACGTGTTACGGACATCAAAGCTCATTAGAAGAAATGCGTGCTGAAAAATCAAAAAAATATAAAGAATTAAAAGATAAAAAAAACACAAGAGAATATGAAGAGTGGTTTTTAAAATATGAACCTGATGAAAAAAATGTAAAAATAAAAAACCAAACTTCTAAAAAGAAAAAAATAAATAACAATTCAAATAAGACAAGTAAACAATTAAAAAAAAATCATAAAACAAATAAAAAAAATAAAACAAATAAAAACACAAAATTTTTAGGGTTTCTATAAACAAAAATTATACATAACACATATCGTCATTACATTTATTATTAAACTCACTATTATTAAATTCACTATTATTAAATTCACTATTATTAAATTTACTATTATTATTATTATTGTTTTCCGAATAGTTTAATTTATTTTCACAGTCACCTAAATTACACATTATATCACCATATTTTATATCACCATTATAATAATTATTATAAGCATAAAAACCTATTGCCAGCAAAATTAATGTTCCTATACCATAATAAACGTAATTAACATTAAAATTACTGATTATTTTTTCGGAATTGAGAGAAAAAGACGATAAATCTGTAAAGTCTAAATTTGTTTTTTCTAAATTATCCATATTGTTTAATTTTTATTTAATAATGAAAAATTTAACTCACAATAAATTTAATTTATTAAATTTAAAATCGGTATTTTATCAACATCTATCTTAATTAATAAAGGTTCTCTATCCATTTGTGATATCCAAAATAAATATTTATTTTCGTGTATAGTAAACCCAATACAAAATTCAATAGGCTGTTTATTAAATTTAAAGGGACAACTATAAAACGTAGGAAGTAATGTTTTTTTATCCAATAAAACAATAACATGATAATATACAGGTGGAACATCTTTCACACTATAATGAACTACACCAATTAAATTTGTTTCGTCATAATTTATAAAACATGATGAACCTCGAAATTTATTTATATACGTATTATTAAAATGTTTAATGAGTTTAATTTGAAAACAATTATTATCATCAATATATCCAACTATAAAAGGTGACCATTTATATATAAAATATTGATTTTTACCGCATAACTCATCAGAAAAAATTATTAAATTATTTATATCACTTTTATTATATTGTATTGGAGCCCAATTTTTTTCACAATTACTATCCCATAACATTTTAATTATTTTACAATTTGAACAAATATTATTTTTGTAATCGTAATCGCCTGTAATTATTTTAATAGTATTGTTTTCAATATAATTTGCGTTTGACGCTATAAATTTTACAGAGTCACCACTATAAAAAAGTCTTATATCTTCAAGACCAAAAGAAAGAGAATTATCTTTACCGATTAAGTCAGTTTCGTCAATACCAATAAAATTAGCAATTAAATCTGTTTCCATTGTCTTTGGACAAAAGTTTTCATCTAATTCAGTACATCTATTAATGGTTTTAATTGTTCTTGTGCTATTAAAAAAATCGCATTCCCAATCATCTTTATAGTAATAATTAACGTAACGTGTATTTATAATATGTTTATTAAATTTATAGTCATAAATATAAGACGATGAAGCAGGAAAAAATATGTCGTTATCGTGACTTGTTATTGTTGGAAATTTGTAGTCAATAATATCTACATTATCAGCTATGACAAATAATTTATTTATAAAAAACTTATGTGGAACATGAACAATCGAATCATTATGATCTGCATTATACCATAATGGATTTATATGATCGTTTGCTTCTAAAAATGCCCAATAATTTACTTCCCAAACGAATGTTTTAGTATAATCCAAAAACCCAACAAAGTATTTAACACTTTTATCGTAAAAATTTATTAAAGTCTCTTTGTCTCCTATAAAAAAACCACCGCAAAACCTCCAAGTTATATTATTTTTAATGTATTCAATATCGTTAAACTTGTTATTCCAACAACCGGGCATAGCTAAAAATTTTTTTGTATAATTGTATTCAGATAAAAATACAATTTCTTTAATGGTATTATCACAATATTTAAAAATGTAAGGTAAACTAAAATCAAACCAAGCAAAATAATTAGTATTAAAAGGATTTAAATCAATAGATTTTTTTACATATTCGATTTTAGAGTTCATCAATAACATGTATTTTTTTGTGTCTTTAATAATACTTCTTTTTTCAGGTAAACCATAAATATCGTAATAATTGATTGCCATTTTTGAAAATATAGAATCTTCAATTGAACAAATTTCAATTATCTTTAAATTATCGTATTTAATACATAAATCTTTAAATAGAGTTTCAAATTCAGGACTTATAAAAATACATACATTTATTCTCTCTTCTAATAATTTTAAAAATAAATCAAGACGTTTTTCGAATGTTTTTGTCAAGTCGTATTCTTCATCATAAATTTTTAAATATGATGTTACAAATGTAACTGTATTTATGTTTTTAATCATTCTTTAATATAATTATAAAAATTATATTTATATTAAACTTTCATTAATTTATAAAACTTATATAAATAAACGAATAAATGATCTAAAAAGTACCAAAATGATTTGTTACTTTATTACATAAGTAATACATTAGACCAAATAATACGCTTATAAAAATATAACCATTAATGTTTAAATTACCGTCATTCGAAAATAAAAAAGGTGTATAATTGAATAAAAACTTTCTGAAAAAAGGCAATTGAAATAAAAAATATAAGGTGCTTAATAGAAGTGGAGTTTGAATTTCATTATACATATCATCAACAGAGTTTTGTCTCTCAATATTTCTATTGTAATTATTTATCATATCTGAAGCTTGTTCATAATCTTTAATATAATCACTATTATTTTGTGGTGGAGGTGGCACATAATTGGGTTGAATTTGTGGGTCGTGACTTATGTTTGAAGTGTTTATAGGGATGTCACGTGAAGGCAATTGAGTTGAACCGCTTAATGTTGCTTGTTGTAATCCGCTAACAATTTGATTTATTGTGTTTTGGTCTAAAGACATATTTTGTTGTTGCTGTTGTTGAGATATTTCAGTTGCTCTCATATTTATACTACCACCTCCAACAGGGTCGGTCGGTAAGTCTAAAATATTTGTTGTATCATTCATTATTTATTATTAGAAGTATTTATAATAATAAATTACGCATAAAATAATTCAAATTAGAGAGAAAATGTTTACTCAAAAGTAATTGTTTTTGCGCTTAAACTACACTTTGTCGCAACAGGAACATATTTAACACACTTTCTATCACTTTTATATATTTTATCTTTAATTTGGTCTAACGGTGCCGCATAAAAATTAAAACAATTTTTTTCTTTACAAACATTTCTAAATACAGTAGCTAATCCAAAACCTAATAATATTGACATTATTAATCTTCCATTTTGAGTATGAACAAATTTTCCAAAATGAAACTCCATTGTTATTTATATAATGTTATTTTATTAAAAACTCAAAATATTTTACATCTTTTTATTAGTTATTTTATTTAATCTTTATTTTATTTGATCTTTATTTTATTTTGATTTTTATTTTATCAGTTATTTTTACAATAATTATTTATTAAAAAAAATAATTTAATAACAATATTATTCTAATATATATTGATGTTATTCACAACATTATTTTTACTTAGTTTTTTATTTGCTTCTTCACTAAATCAATTGTCGTTTAGTGGTGGTGGTTCATTAGGAGCTGTTGAAATAGGTATTATAAAAAATTTATCTGAACGAGGATTAAATAAATTTGACTTATATACTGGTATTTCAGCAGGAGCTTTAAATGCAGGATTATTATCATATTTCAAAAATATCCAAACAGGTATTAAGTTAGCGGAAAAAATTTACTCGGTAATAAGAAATCGCATGGTGTATAAAGTATATCCTAATACAGAAATATCATTATTGAATACTGAACCATTATTCAATACATTATACGAAGTTGTAAGTAAAATGCCAAATCAACCATATATTCACACTTTAATTGGTGCAACTAATTTATATAGCGGTAATTTAGACGTTTATTATTTTGAAGAAAATGATGACATAAATAAGGTTTATTTAATGATGTCATCTTCAGCAATTCCAGGGCTATTTCCACCCATAAGTTATAAAGGAAATTTATATGCTGATGGTGGAACACTCAGTAATGAACTATTACAGGTTGAAAACTCTAAAAATCAGTATGTAAACATAACATATGTAACTCCTTACGAAGGTTATATTTACGATGATACACCAATAACATCACTAAAAGAAATGATTAAAAGAACTTTAATGATTGTAGCGTCAAATTTCAATAATCCTCTTACGATTATAAATCAAAATTGCAAAACACCTATCGGAGAAATAAATAAGTATTTTGTTAATCCAGAAAAACTAAAAGGATATAACATATTAAACTTCGATAATGGTAATGAGCTTATTGATATTGGATATAAAAATGTACAACATAGAAAATATTTTTTATGTTGATTTAATTGTGTCATTTAAGCCTGAATTGGTATTTCTGAAATTAAACTGGTGTCTTGGGGACAATCAATATATTCTTCTTCAAAATAAAAGCAATTATCTGCTTTATCTTTGAATAACATTTTATCGACGTTTTCAGGGCTAGGATAAACATAAATAGTCTTTGATTCGGGACCCATTATATAAATAAAAAAAAGTCCGATCGCAAAACTTATCAAAAATACGGGTAAAGAAACATAATCAAATATCATTTTATAATTAATAAATATAAAATTTAATAGTATAAATTTTAATAGTATAAAATTTAATAGTATAAAATAAATTTGGAAATAATTTATTTTATACTATTTTACAACAAATAAAATATATTTTTCTTTTATGATCTAGCATTAAAGTAACCATTTGCGAAATTAACTTTTTTAGCTAAAATACTATTGATAGCAGATATAAATATTTTTGTATCTATTGAACCATCTTTGCTTGTTGTAATTTTACTTAATAGCGACTCTTGAAGTTCAGGATTTAATTCGTTAAACATTTCATTATAAGCTTTAACACCAAAGTCATATTTATCGTTATCTAATTTTTCAGGCGGAACAATTAAATTATCTGGAGCAACAAACGAACATTGTGTTGATCCGTTTTTACCTGTAAAAATTAAACAATTGTTCATAAATTTTGTTGCCCAATTAGCATCTTCACTTAACATATTTTTAATTTTAAACGGTAGGTTTTTCCATAACATATTATAATCTTCATTATTCCAAGTTATATCAGTATTACCATTTGCGTCAGTAGTTAAAGTATATTTTATATCTTTAATTGGAACTTTTCGAACATAAACAGGATACACATTATAATCTTCTTTTGGTCTTATTGTTTCAGGTTTAAATGTTTCTATTGGCTTAGCACTTTCAGGTTGCGGTGTAGATTCATTTTCACTATCAGACGATTCAATTATTAGTGGTTTCTTTTCTATAATAGTCTGTTTTTGTTGACCAAACTTGCCGGATTTTAACCCAACATCGTAACTTGCTACGTTATTTTTAAACGAATTAAATTCTAAGTTAACTGTCGTATAATTTCTCTGTATTAATTGATATGTTCCAGTGTCTTCATCATAAAAAACTTCATTTTGTCTATATTTTAAATGTAAAATTTTTGATAAAGTTGGCTTAAGACTTGTTATATATATATTAACCGCATCTTTAACATATTGTAAGTCATTATCTTCATCATAAGTTTTAATGGCATTTTTTATTTGTTCAACATATTCAAATGAATTTTCTATTTCTCTCTTAAGTTCATCATTTCTTTCCGGATTATCGACAATCTCATTATATAAGTTTAAATGTTCTTCCAATAAACTCGTAAATTCTGAAACATATTCTTTATTAACGTCAAAACTACTTAATGCGTCTTCTGAATTAATGTAACCAAATAAAAGGTCATTTTTGTCTTTAATTATTTGGTCTTTGTGTGATTTTATGGAACCTTCAATTTCATCTAATATTGATGATAAAATTTCAACTTGTCCTAATTTAATCGTTATATTTAAGTTACATGGATCTGGTAAAACTTGACATACAGCCTTTAATTCTCTATAAGCTTCTTCTTTATCTGTTGCGCTAATGCCAGTTACAGAAAATTTAGTTCCACCAGGTCTTTTACAATTAATACATTTTGGTTTTAATTTAAGATATTCAATCATCTTTTCTTTTTTGCTTAATGCGTTATTTCCAATTATTTGTTTTTTATTTTTTTTAATATCTGATTCATATTTATTTTTAAGTTTATAAAATTCATTAACAGCTTCTTCAACATTTTCAACTTTTTCGGTCATTATATATATTACAATAAATTTTTATTATTTTATAAACTATGAATTATAAACTATGAATTATAATGGTTTTTGAAATATTTTCCAATTACCATAATCATTAATAAGAACAAAGTTTTTCTCAATTAATCTCTCTTGTGCTTTTTTTGTTGTATCCCAATCAGTATCATCAAATACCCAAAAACCGCCTGGCTTTAATTTATTTTCATATAATTCAACCTCTAAACAACTTATTTGTTCACTATGGTTAGAGTCTTGATGTATTAAATCTATGCTATTATCAAAAAAATGACCTATCGCTTCTTCTGATGTCATTCGCAAAAGACTACAATTAATACAGTTATGTTTTTTCATTAAATTTATCGTATAATTATACATTTCATAATAATTAACGTTTGACCACCAATCATCATTTTCTTTTTTATTTTCACCATCGAGAGAAGCATTTTTACTCCATGCGTCAACACCGAATACTTTATTTTTTGTCATTAAACATAAAGGTAGTAAGCTTCTACCACCATAAACACCTAACTCAATACATACATCATTTGGTTTTACTAAAGAAGCCATTTTTAAAGCTTTTTCTTTTGGACACCATCCTTTAATAGATTCGTATTCACCCGAATTAATTATTTTCTTTAATTTATCCATATTATATTATAATTGAAAATAAAATTATATTATATTTGACAATAAAATTTCAATATCATCAATAAACAACATTTATACTAAATTATATAAGCATATTAGGTTTAGAATGTATAGCATCATATTCATTTTCCCAATGTGGTAATCCAGTTATAAGTTCTTGCTGTGCTCTACGCTTAGATTCTTGAAAATTTTGTATTTTTGACAATATATATTGTTGTTTCTCTCTATTTTTCATTTCCATTTCTACAGGAGTAAGTTTTCCCTTATATTTATAAACCAAAAAAAACCCTAAAATAAATAAAAACCCTATAAATAATCCAACGTTAAATATAGTATTTTGAAAATTATTTCGTATTATATTACATTGTTTAAGTGACTGTCCTAAAAAATATTGCACACCAGGCTCAACAAGACTTGGTTTAGAAAAATTCTCAAAATTCATATTATTTATAGTTAATTTATTAAATTAAATTATACATATTATCTATATGGCAAGTTCTTATTTAAATATAATAGCATTTTTGTTAACAACATTATTTTATTCATTAGCATTAAAACCACAATTAAAATATGAACAATTAACAGACCCACAAAAATATAGCACATTCAAAAGTAACAATTTTATGTATTTAGGTATATATTTATTATTGGTTATGATAATACAGTTTATGGTAAATGCATCAATAATAAGTACAAAATGTGGCGGAAACATAACCGAAAATATGGGTTCGGCAGGATTAGTTACGTTTATTCCTTGGATGCTCATTTTTGGCGTTATTATTATGGTCTTAACAATTTATCCCGGTTTTAAAACCGCATTTTCAGACGTAATCGGTTACTATTATGTTTCTAAAGATGCTAATAAATTTATTACTGAATTACTTGTTGAACAAAGTGTTCAAGATAAATTAAATTCTACAGCTACAACAGCCGAAAATACTGGACAAAAAAAATCACTTGAAGAAGCGGCAGATTTAATCGTTAAAATTATGGGAAATAAATCTATATTGATTAATCAAATGGTTCCGGATAATTTCGCTCAATTTTGGACATTATTAAAACCATTAATGAAGCCACGATATCAAAACGATAGTGACCAAACAACACAAGAACTTAGAAATAAATTATTTGACTTAGTTGTTACGAGAGATAATATTGGAGAGATTATGTGGTATATATACACAGGATTGTTATTGACATCAATAGTTCAATTAAAAATAACTTCGCGAGGATGTCAAACCACTACTCAGACTATGGAACAAAATTACCAAACATTTTTAGAAAATGAGCAAAAACAAAAACAACAACAGGCATTAACAACTGATACAACTTACACAATAACAGATTAATAAGTAATAAATAAAAAAATTGATTAATAATAAAAAAATAAATAAAAATAAATAAACAAATAAATACAATTAAAATGGATTTCGAAAATCAAAATAACATTATTGATAATCAAACAATAATTTCAGAACTAACAGATGATAATGATAACGATAATGGTAATTTAAATATTGAAATAAAATTAAATGAAATAAAAATAAATTTAAACAATGAATTAAATAAATTAAATTTGGATAGTCTAAAAGAAAAATGTAAATCGTTTAAAATAGCAGGCATTTCGAAGTTAAAAAAAAATGATTTAATACAAATATTAGAATTAGAATTTTTAAAAATTTTTGATATTTTAAAAGAAAAAAATAAAAATGAATTAAAGAATATTTGTAAAAATTTTGGAATTAAAAAAATTAATGGGACAAAAAAAGAAAATTTAATATATCAAATATTATTATATAATTCAAATAATCTAATATTTAAAATAACAGATGATACAATTAATAATACTAATATAGATAACGTTTCTGAAAAAATAACAGAAACACAACAAAACAAAACAAATTTATTGCAACAACTTGAAAAACAAAAACAAGAAATTGAACTCAAAATGAGAGAAGAATTAAAGAAAAAAGAAGATGAAGAAAAAAAACAACTTGAAGAATTAAAGAAAAAAGAAGATGAAGAAAAAAAACAACTTGAAGAATTAAAGAAAAAAGAAGATGAAGAAAAAAAGGAATTAAAAAAGAAAAAACAAAGTATTCCTAAAAACGTAAGAGTAATTGTATGGAACCATTATATTGGCGAAGACATTATAAAACATAAATGTTTATGTTGCAAAAAAGTTACTATATCTAATACTAATTTTGAGGTTGGGCATGTTATAAGTGAAAAAAATGGTGGCACTCATGAAATAAATAATTTAAGACCTATTTGTTTTTCGTGTAACCATTCAATGGGAACAGAAAATATGATAGAATTTGTAACTAAGTATGGTCTTTATATAGGTTAAAACAACTTAGGATAAGTAACAAAAAACAAAACAGATAAATAACACAATATTCCTAAAAATATTGATAAAAGCCATATCGGTAAAATTGTTTTGTTCTTATATCCAATACCAAATTGTCTAATACTTCCATCATTATTATAAAAACAAAGAGGTTTTGTCATATGAACTGAAAAAAATATAATTAAAAATAATATAATGGAAACTACAATAATATGTTGTTTAATTAAATTTCTATACATTATTATATATAATTATACACAATTTTTTATAATTATATACATTTTATAATTTCATTTTTTATAAATTATTTTTTTACACATTTTGACATTAAAATCATTGATTATTAAATAATGTCTTTTACATATTCAATCATTTCATTAAAAGTTATTATAATATTCATCTTCTCTTCATTTGTCATATTACTAATATTATTTATCATTTCTTTATCTAATGGTTTTATATTTTTAATTTCGTGTATATATTTTATAAATAAATCATTAGCATTATGATTTGTTATTTTGTCTTCTTTACGGTCTATATATTTTGCCCCCCCCAAATTTTGCTTCTGCAACATTTTGTTTCCATTAATCATTATATATTGATAATATAATTTAATATGAATAATATACTAAAATCAGTGTTTTTAATGTTTAAAGCAATAGATTAATAAATCAATAAATCAAAAATATTATTCATAATTTCCATAATCATCTGGCTCTTCTTCAGGAGCCCCCATACCATCTACATTTCCGTCATAATAATCGTCGTTCATGTAACTGATATCATTTACTTCATAATCTATATCATTTGCTACATTCATTTCATCCATATAGTCGTCAACATAAATGTCTAAATTATTATCTGTAATATTTTTATTTTTCTTTTTAACATTTTTTTCTGCTTTTTCCAACTCATCTCTCATTTCTCTCTCTTCATCATAAAAATCCTTATCATAAGCAGTTAAACCTTTTTGTAAAGATTTTCCATACATACCTAATTTATTTATCTTTAAAATCGTATCAGCGTCTCTTTCTTCATCTGTCATTGCTCTTAATCTATCAGTAACCATATCCTTTTCTCTCTCTCTAATCTTAAATACTCTATCTTGAATTTCTTCGTAAGAAGTATTTATGACATCTTTTTGATTATTCATAATTTCAATAAAAGCAATCAATAATTTTGAAACACTCTGTTTTAACTCTTTTTTATTTCCTGTTAACAAGCGAATGTCTGTTTCATTTCTTGACGTAAAACCTAAGTCTGCTTTTGTCTCATTGTCATCTAAGTATTCAACTGAAAATAAATCAGTAATTTCTGACTTCTTTTTAACTTCCGTAACAATCATATCTTCTCTATCGGTTAAGTCAATAAAAGTCATAATTACTTTAAGTAAATAATATTCATAGAAAAACTTGCTTGTTCTCTCATCAAATACAGGTTTAATTTCAATATCTCCAATTTTAATTGTTGTAAAACATGGTGTATTTTTTGACAATAGTAAAATATTTTTGCATAATGAAGGCACAGAATTTAAAACATTTGTTAATGTATGTAAACCATAAAAAGTCTTAAGTTTTTCATAATATTTAACAATATAATCTCTGAGTTTTGATGAATGGTTTGCTGAAAATTTGTAGTATCCGGGTATAAATGTGTTTTCATAATTGACACTGTTTAATATTATATTCGGGAATACACTAATAAAATTTTCAATAAACGTTTTGTAAAAATTAACTGCATTATACATTCTTTCGTCAGATATGCGATTATTTTCGTTTCTTGTAGATTCATCAGTAGCCCACACAGCTAAATTAGTAATTACTTTTTCGGCTTTTCTTATGGAACTCTTAGTTACATTTGAACCAGAATTTTTTTTCATAAAATCTATTATGTCCTCTTTTATACTTTCAATATTTTTTATTAAATAATTATTTAACGATTTTACTTCTTTTGTTGTTTCTTGAGTAGCAATATCAAACGTATCGAGCGAATTTGCGATTAAATGTATTAACTCCGGATCAACTATTTCAGTAATTTGTTTCTTTTCATCGATGTTTATTTCATTTGATATTTCATCTAATATATGTAGCAATTTAGTTATTGAGGTAATGTTTTTATCTTCTATTCCAGTGTTAATAATATTTTTTTGCGAAATAATTTGAATAAGACGTATAAATTGTTCATAATTATAGTTTCTTCCATCATCCTTTAAACGCTGTATTGTTCTGTCAATTGAATCTGATTTATCTATTATATCAGCATCCGGTTTTGAAGTACATAATGGTAATAAATTTGCCGGAATAGGCATTAGTGATTTAAATTTACAATAATGAATAAATGCTAAGTAAATCGTTTTTTCACTAAAATCATTTGCTATTGTAGGATATTTATTTTTTGTATCTACTGAACTACATAATAGCACTGATTTTGAGTAACTTATTATATCTTCAACAATATTCGTTAAATCATTAACAACACCATTAAAATTTTTAATATCTTGATCTTGACTTATAAAATAATCGATAGTAGTTTCACCTTTGCTCGTTTGACAACAAGCATTTTCTAAATATGGTTCGCCACTTGCGCTATTTAACAATAAACTATTTTTTTTAACGACATCTTGAATTTTTTCTTGTAATCCAAGAGAGAACTGAATAATTTTTGAATTAATTACGTTAAGTTTTTCTCTCTGATGCTTTGAACCGGTTCTCAAATCATTCAACAATGATTTTTTAAACTCACTTGAAATGTTAACTAGGTGTCTCATCTTAAAAGGTTTTAGAGGCGGTAAAAACTGTGTCCAATTTGCTATATCGTGCTCGTCGGGAATATCATTTACAGGGTTTAATAATAAATACTCTGTTTTTGCTTCAAATTTTTGCTTTACTTCGGGATTTGCTAATAATACGCCATCTATTACCGATTTAATTTTTTCTATTATGCTGTCTTTTTTCTTTCCTTTTAAGACATACCAAGGCTCGCCTGATTCACGAATGTCATAAGCAACGCATCCTAAGTAAGTTAAACTACTTAAATCTCCTGAACCTTCAAAGGGATAACCAGTAAAAGAACGCACACATCCAGGATGAGTTTTTCTTGTCTTTATGGATGGAATAGATGTTTGAACGGCAATTAAAAACATTCCAAACGTATAATACAGTAGAGTTGAGTTATATAAATCCTTATAAGAGAGAATTTTTTTACCCTTTTCAGCCATCTCTCTAACTTTTTTATTATAGTCAGTTTCGCTTTCAAGAGTTTGGTTAATTCCGTATAATACGCCATTCATAATAAACTCTTTTTGCGATTCAACATTTATACCCATAGCTACACATAAACTATTTACAACATTATTTATTGTTTTAGTTTGAGGTGTCGAATATAATTGTTTATCAGGATTTTCCTGTGTTTGTTGCTGTAAAATTGATGTTATTTTATCTCCAGCGTCACCTTCTAATGTAGCCCTAGATGATGCTTTAAATCCGTCTTCGTAACCTTCTTCAATGTCAAAATCGACAGGACAAATTGTCCAGCCACTATATTTATCTGTCCATAAGTTTCCGTCGTCACTGAGTTTACCTTGCTTTGAAATTATAAAATCTAAATTCTCCCTATATAAATCGGCATTCGTTACATAACTATCAGCCAATTCTAATTTAAAACGAGGTAATAATGGAGTATTAGTTTTAATACAATATAACCAATGTTCTGATTCCCATTCACCGAGAGGTCCAATTGAGTTTTGTATGTATTTTCTCGTAAATGTAGATGAGAAACGAATAATGTCATGCTGTTTTTTACCGAAGTCACTTTGAGATAATATTAAATTTAATAATTTAGCGCTGGGAGATGTAATTTTATTTGCATTTATATTTTCATCTTCAATTCCTAGTTTATACCTTTGATTATTGTATTTAAGTAAATTACTGTTTTCAATTTTAGTTAACATACCTATTACATCAATTAAATATTCCATTTTTTCGGTAATTTCTCTCTTTAACTCTTGGCTGGAAATATTATATCTAGTATCAAATTCATCCAAAACATTTTTAATAAGCTTATTTTGTAAAGTTAATTCGTCAAATTTTATGCTTTCACACTTATCTTCATCTTTATTTGTGACACTAATACATTTATCTTGTAAGTTACATAATATTGATGAATTATCAGTATTAATTACGTCTTTAAGTTCATTGTCGATAGTCCATACATTATCCTTTCTAACATAATAATCAATTTCTTCATTAACATTTTTATTGTATCCCTTATAGAGAATGGCATATTGTCCATCAATAACTTGCTTATGACCATCTAACAGTGTATTTGCCATATATTCGGCTTCAAAATCAGACATTTTCTTTTTATTAACAAGATCACCAGTTATAAAAGACTTTAAATCTTCAGGTGACATATTCATCATTTCTTTTCCGTAACCGTTTTTATCGTCTTCTAATAAACCGTAATTTGTGCTGTCATATCTCTTATCAAAATAAATAGTTCTATTATTATCTTCTTCTAAGTTTTCCAATGATGTGTAATACTTGGCAATTACATACTTTTTACATTGCTCATTGGTTTTATCATTTTTGATTAAATTACTTTTTTCGTCTTTCTCTCTATTTAAAATATCAGACACATCATCAGGAAACATTAAAGGTAACATTTGGTAAGATAATGCTGTTGTATATAATCGTGAATAATCCCTCAATAAAATTTTTCGTAGCAATTCTGAATTTGTATTATCATTAGGACCTGATTTATTGCTTTCAATACCATTAAGACCATAAGAATCCAACACATTTTCACGCAAATCATCTTTTTGAGATAATGACGATACTATTGAATAAACAAAATCATAATTAATTTGTTTAGATCTTATTCTTGTTAATGAATTAAATATTCGCATTTTTTCAATGTATTCTTTATTGTATAATGAAATTTGTTGATTAATAAACTCCGTAATTTCAACATATTGCATATATGTCAAATTATCGCTGTAAATTAAGAATGGTTCCAAATAAGAAATAACGTCAACGATAGATAATTTTCCTTTAATGTATTTTTTCATTAAATTAAATAAAACACGGATTTTCGGTATAATAGCATTAAAAAATTTTACGTATGTTTCTTTTGCGTTATATTTATTTTCAGCATCAGGATCCAACGATAAAACATAGTTTTTTATGCTGTTCGCAAAATTATTTTCATCAAAAGTTAATTCTTCATCAAGAGAGTAAATATATTTATCGTTAATATATGTTTTTTGTTTTAGTAACTCCCAGTAATTTAAAAATGTGTTATTTAAATTTGCTTTGTCGAGCATATTGGTATTTGGTAAATTAATGCGAGAGAAACGAATAGCTGGTTCAGGTAAAGTAACTACAGATAATAATGATAACATATCATTGCTGGCAATTTTAACGCGTTTAGTAATCATTTTACTACCTGTTGAATCAATAGTGTCTAATTTTGTAGAAGCTAAATTATATCTTTGTATAACGAAACGTCTACTTTTAATGGCACCATTATGGATTATAGATGAATACATATCACCTAAATTATCGATTAAAACATTTAAATCATCGCCAACAGGACGTTCAGTCATTATTCCATATAGATTATCGTCTGATACAGGTTCAAATGGAGTGAACTCAGGTTGTATTTCCTTCAAATATGTGGAATATTTATTTTCTTCGTTTGCCATAAAATTTGATTTATAACGTTCACCTATTTCAGCTAGACCAACAAGAGACATATTCATATCTAAATTTATAACGTCATTATCTTCTTCGTCTACATTTTGAACATTGTATATTTTTTTAACATTTTTAACAACCGGTAATAACCAAAATAAATTTTGATTAAATTTTTTAAAATATTCTGATAACGGTTTAATATTAGAAAAGTTTACTATCATTTCGGATACATTTCCATATTCGTCGAATGCCGAAAAATGTTGTCTTAATTGCTTAAATCTCTCAATTGTAATATGAATATTGTTTAATACGCGATTTGTTCTTTGTGAATTTGGTATAGTGGATAATAATTCATCTAAAAGATCAGCAACTTGTGTCTCTAAACTATAACGTTGAGATTTAGAAGAAACGTCAACGTATTGAACAACTGGTCCTAGCTCCTCTTCACCAAACTTAATTTGGTCAGCTTTAATAATAAATTCTCTTATTTGGTCTTTAATATTTGTTGTTGGGATATTAACTTGAATTGTTCTATCCCCCAATTTTCTTTGTTCTCGTTGAATTTCTGGCAGTTCTCCTTCTTCTTCTAAAGCCAAACCTTCTTCGGGTTCTTGCTCTTCACCGATTTTTTGGATTTCTTGTGACTTATAAGGTTTCTCTCTTATTTCAATACCTTCAATCGGTAAATCTTCAGGAATGCCTTTAAAATCAAAATTTATATATATTACATCGTTATCTACCGTAGTTACTTCGATCATATCTTGTTCTAAATTAGTTATTTCGCCAGTTATGATTGCCGGATAATCACCTCCGAAAAAAATATTTATCCACTTACCTGGTAATAAATCATGTTGTCTTGCGTAACTTGGTGTTTCTGTTCTGCTTAAAATAGCTATTTTTGTTATATTTCCATCTCCTAAAATACCGTCTTCTGTAATTTTAATTTTAATTTTCTCTAATGTTTCAGCATCAATTAAAAAAAGTTTTTGATTATCAATATAATCAATAATAAATATTTTATCGTTTAATTTTTCATTAAGAGGATTTGTTATTTCAATGATGTCGCCTAATTGTAACTCTAACATAGTCTCATTATTATTATTATTATTATTATTGCTGTTATTATCATTTGATTCATCGTTATCATTTAAATCATTAATGTTATCGTTATCATTTAAAGTATTACTGTTATTTATAATATTCTCTTCATAGACATTTGTTTCTTCAGTTTCACCTGACATATTCTATAATTATATTAGATATTTTATGCTTAAGTCTAAATCATTAAAAAATAAAATATAAAGACAACCATACATAATTAATAATAATAAATGTCAGGGAAAATCTTGCTGTCAAATTTATCGAACAATTATGAATTTAATAACATTATTAATAATGTAAATAACAATAATAATGTAAATAACAATAATAATGTCAGTGAACCAAATATTCTTAAATTAAATAAAATTTTATGTAAATCTGAAAATAATAAAGAGTATAATCTTGTTCGTTATGATAAAAACTTCTTATGTGTTGACCTAATACAGGCATACGGAATATTTAAGTCGGTAATTTTAAACGGCGATAACAACAGAGTTATTTGTGTAGCACCACCTAAATCTATTTCTGGTGATAAATTTATGACTGATAATTCGGTCATTACAGATAATATTATTGCTGAGGAATTTATTGAAGGAACAATGGTAAATGTTTTTTGGGATAATAGAATTGGATTAAGTGGCGGTTGGGAAATTGCTACACGTAATAATATTGGTGCTACGTGCGGGTTTTATAAGCATGCAAATTCAAAGACATTCAGAACAATGTTTTTAGAAGCTGTTAGGGAAAATAATTTATGCTTAGAACAAATGAACCCAAATTACTGCTATAGTTTTGTTCTTCAACATCCAGAAAATAGAATTGTTGTTCCGTTTAAACGTCCACAATTATATCTTGTTGAGGTATTTTATATTGACGATACTGATGTCAATAATATTAGGGTATATCAGTGCGACATTGATGAAGTAAAGAAAGATAAATGGGATACTACTCAAGTAAGGTTTCCAAAAAGATATACATTTAATAATTATGACGAATTAATTAGGGAATATGCTTCTATGAATACCCCTTACGATACTGTTGGAGTAGTAATTAAGAATAGAACAAACGGAACTAGAACACGTTTTTATAATCCCGTTTACGAGCAAGTTAAAGGCTTAAGAGGTCAACAACCTAAATTACAATATAGGTATTTGTGCTTAAGAAAAGAAGGTGAAGTTAAAAATTATTTGAAGTTTTATTCTGAACATAAGGCAGACTTTTCACAGTTTAGAGACCAAATTCACAATTTTACTAATACATTATTTTCGAATTATGTGTCATGTTATATTAAAAAAGATAAGCCTTTAATTGAGTTTTCTGAACAATATAGAACTCATATGTTTAATATTCATCAAATTTTCTTAAATGAATTAAGAGAGAAAAAACAATTTATTACAAATACGAAAGTTATTGAATATGTTAATAATTTACATCCGTCATTGTTAATGTATTGCTTAAATTTTAATATGAGAAAGAGAAATATTGATACTAGTATTGCTGACAGAAATGTTTAATGAAATAAAAATGAGGTAATAAGGTAATAAAAATTAAAAAAAATAATAAAATAAAACAGTCATAAAAAAATTTATATTTATAACTATAAACTATAAATATGAATTTAAAAAAAAATTGAATGCAAAACACAGCCATAATAAGGTTTATATAAAATATAATAAAATATGAATACTTATCACGAATCTTGGAAACCTTTATTTGATCAATATGATTTCGATATTGATGAATTATATTCTGGAAAAGAAGAAGTTTACCCAAAAAAAGAACATTTATTCAGAGTATTTGAAATGAACGTTAAAGAAATTAAAGTTTTATTGTTAGGTCAAGACCCTTATCATGGTCCAAATCAAGCACATGGACTCAGTTTTTCGGTACCGAATGGAATAACAATACCGCCATCACTTCGTAATATTTATAAAGAATTACAAAGTGAATTTCCAGAAAGAAATTATAAATTTAATTACGGTAACTTAGAAAAATGGTTTTATCGAGAAAAAATATTTTTGTTAAATGCTTCTCTATCTGTAATTAGAGGAAAACCCAGTAGTATGATGGATATTTGGGAAGAATTTACGAATGATGTTATAAAATTTATAAGTGAAAATAATTCTAAATGTATATTCTTGCTTCTCGGAAATTTTGCTAAAGCAAAAGAATGTTTTATAGCAAATAAAGAGAGAATAATTAAAGGTGTTCATCCATCGCCTATGGCCGCTTCTTATGGTTTCTTCGGTTCAAATATATTCAAAAAAACAGAAGAAAAAATTGGTGAAAAAATAGATTGGTCTATTGAATAAATTTTGCTATATTTTGTTTTGTTTTATTTTGTTCCATTTCGTTTCATTTTGTTTTATTTTATATTATGTAATTTTCGTTTAGTAAATAATTTTTTTTAATGTGTTTTAAATTTTAACGAACTTGGTAAATTGCTTTTTTATTCTGTCAAATGATACTATGGAATCAGTAATACTTTCTTTTAGATTACCTTTAATTGCTGACATTTCAACCGGATTAGGATAAGCTACACGAATAATGCTGTAATTGTCATGAGGATGTAATTTTTTAAAACCACAATACGTCATTAATTTTTGCTCAAAGAACTTTGAATATAAGAAATATTCAATAACTTTTCCAATCGTATAATCTTCATTTTCCAACGTAATATCATAAGAATTTGCCATTGTATTTTGTGAGCGTATTATTTTGATTTCATCACTTTCCAACATTGTATCGAGTTCCTTCAATTTATTAATTAATAATTGACAAGCTATAATTGCTAATTCGTAATTACTGTGAATTCCAATTGTTTGAATAATGAAATCGAAACTGTCTTTTTTAGTTATTCTTTTGCCATCCAATAATTTCCAGTTTTTAGATTCAAACTTAATTTCATCTTGTGTCTTTCCTTCGTCTTTCCATGTTTGACGTTTCTTTTCTAGCGTTTGTTCTTGTAAAACTTCATCAACAGTAAAACCGTATGAACAAGTGCTAACTACATTAAAACAACCGTCATCTTTAGCGGTTGATATGTCAAATGAACATGTCATATTTAGTTTTTCACCAGGACGCTCTTCACAAGTTTTCGGTAATAATCTAACAAAATCAATATAATCGCCAGTATAATCGTTTGCTGGAAATATATCTTTTACGTTTTCTTCAGGCAAATATTTGTTTGTTGTTAAGTCTTTAATTTTAAAATCTTCGGTTGTAACATATAACACGCTATCTGTATTATTCTCTACATTTACTTCAACTTGATAATTTTTATAAGGAAAATTTTCAATATCTTTAATATGAATAGGTATACAACTTAGTCTTTGTTTAATAATTTCATTATTTAATCTACTCGTATTATTTATAATATTTGCCTTATTTTTATCTGATGGCGATGTTTTAAATACCAGAATAGGAATATCACTTAAAATAGTTCTTCTGACCGCATTTGCTATACTTACATTAACACCACTTAAAGTAAATTCAAGAGCCTCAGAATTAGGATCAGAAATAAGCTTAATTTCAGGATTCATATTATACTATTAATACTTTATATTTAAATTAATTAATTTAATTCAATTTTTTAAAAAATGAGTTAAATAATTATTATAATAAAATAAATATAGATAAAATGAGTTGCATTTTATATTACAGTAAATTTTGTGAGCATTCAAAGAAAATTATACAAGCTTTATCAAAAACAAACGTCCAAAATGACATACATTTTATAAGTATTGATAATAGAACAAAAGACGCAAATGGTAAAACATTTATTATTTTAGAGAATGGTCAAAAAATAATATTACCTGAGAATGTCAATCGTGTACCCGCTTTATTGTTATTAAATAAGGGTTATGAAGTGTTATATGGTGAGTCAATTTTACAGCATTTAAAGCCAAGACAAGAAGTTTTAGTTAAGCAGGCAACCCAAAATAATATGGAACCACTTGCTTTTTCTTTTGGTAGCGGTGGTTTTGGTGATATTGTATCGGATACATATAGTTTTTTAGACCAATCACCAGAAGATTTACAGTCTGTAGGTAACGGAGGTATGAGACAAATGCATAATTATATGAACTTAAACTCGTCACAAAATGTTTCATTTTCAAGCTTACAAAATGACAATAACAATAGCAATACAACTATTCGAGGAACAAATAAGATGCCTGAAGATGCTTCAAACCAACAAATGGAGAGTAGACTTAAAAAAATGCAAGAAGATCGCGATGCTGACCTAAAAAGAATAACAGGAAATAGACCACCAATGAGTTATTGAAAAAAGTAAATATAACGAAAAACACCTGTTATTTTTTAATTTTTTATAAAAAATTATCCATAAAAAATATTCATAAAAAATTATCCATAAAAAATATTTATAATTAATTAATTGTAAATAATTTAAAAAGAAGTATACAAAATAATTAATAATATGACTACAACTTACTTAACTGTTTTTAATGATCACTTTATTGATTTTATTACTGACATCCAAAATGTTTTTCCTGAAGACGCTGATGTTTTAACGGCTAAAAATGCTTTAATTGCAATTAGAAAGGCAAATCCAAAGATTATTGTAAAAATTTGGAACACATTTGTCGTCGGTAAATATAAGGGTGAAATTGAAGCAGGTAATTTAGATTTCTTTTTTGAAAAAGACTATTCGTCCGATATGACGACAATGCCATCTGCTTCAAAAATTTTAGAAGCAATTGATAGATTGAGACAACCAGTCAAGCAAATGGGACCTGAGAATAGAGCAAAAACTATGAAATATATTCAAAACTTAACGAAGATTTCAGCTTTATGTGAATAAAAAATAAACAAATAATCAATAATCAATAATTAATAATCAATAATTAATAATCAATAATTAATAATCAATAATTAATAATCAATAATTAATAATCAATAATTAAATAAAAAATAAAATATTTTATAAAAATTAAATGTTTTTTATAAAATATATATTTTAATAAGTAATATTTAAAAAAATACAACTAATAATAATTAAATGACAGACTTATCTAAACAAGAAGCTCCTGAAGAATTTATTAAAGTAATTCGTGATTTCACAATAGACATTAAAAATACCTTTCCAGAATACAGTTCAATTATTAATAAATGGTGGAAATTTAAAGAAAATTACGATCATATTGAAGATGAAAAAGAGAGAAATGATTTATTTTTAAAAGCTGAACAAAAATGTAGTAAGAAATTATTTGAATTTTGCAAGAAAAAAATGCCACCTAAATTCTTCGATATCTTATACCAAAATGAAGCTATATTTGGTGAAGATTCTGATGCTGATACCGAGTTTTTACCCCAAATACATTTTAAGAATTTATGGCAATCTGATTTAACTGAAAAAACGAGAGAAACGATTTGGAAATATTTACAGTTAATCCTTTTTTCAATTATCGGAACAGTTGAGAATAAAGAAGATTTTGGAGATACTGCAAAATTATTTGAAGCTATTAATGAAGATGAATTTAAAAATAAACTAGAAGAGACTTTAAACCATATTCAGGGATTATTTAATAGTCACTCAGATAAGTCAGAAGACGATGAAAACAATTGTAATAGTGATGGCAATGGCAACGGTTTAAATGAAAATTTAGGCGAAGGATTTAATATGCCAAATGCTAATGAAATTCATGAACATATTACCGGAATGTTAGACGGTAAATTGGGAGCATTAGCACGCGAAATTGCTGAGGAAACAGCATCAGAGTTAAATTTAGATATGGAAAACACCGGTGACATGAAAGATATATTTAATAAATTAATTAAAAATCCTACAAAACTTATGGGTTTAGTAAAAACTGTCGGAAATAAATTAGACACAAAGCTTAAATCGGGTGAAATAAAAGAAAGTGAAATGATTGCTGAGGCAACAGAAATTATGAATAAAATGAAAAATATGCCAGGAATGGGAAATATGCAATCGATGCTAAATAAAATGGGAATGGGGAACTTGGCTGGAATGGGTGGAAAGATGAATATGTCTGGAATGGAGTCACAATTAAATAAACGTATGAAAATGGCGCAACAAAAAGAGAGAATGCGTGCGAAAATGGAAGCAAACCAAAAAAATCGTGCTGAACAACAAAGTGCTAATTTACCGCAAACTAATTCACTTAAAGATGAGGAGTTAATTAAATTATTTAGTTCAAGTGAAGCAGTAGAGAGAACACCAAGGGGAGCAAAACCACAACAACCTGTTCAAACCGAAAATAAGAAGAATAAAAAGAAAAAATAACTGTAAACGAATAATCAATAAAATAAAAATATAAGATTTTAAAATGACATTATATTATAATATAATATAATGTCAATTCCGTTTTGGACAAATGAACCAACTATTTTATTTAATAAAAATTATATATTTGAATTATGGCCAACAACAAGTATGTGTTACGAACAAAAAATGAATGCCATAACTAGGGTTATTATTTTAATCACAATTTTAGGATATATTATGACATTTTCTAAGAAAATATTGGTTGTTGGCGCTTTAACATTACTTATAATTTATGTTTTGTTTAAAATGCGTAAGCAAAAAATAACAAGCAAAATGATAAATGAAGGATTTGAAGTTGATGGCAATGAAGTGACTGGTTTATTCAATAATGGTAACAATAAACAGGCATCCGGTTTAAATTCTGTATCTTTAGACGAAGTATTAAAAACTGAATATAAAGAAGGAAACAAAAAAAATCCATTTAGCAATGTTTTATTGACACAAATTATGGACGAACCAGACAGAAAAGCGGCACCCCCAGCTTTTAACGTAGATGTTGACGAAAAAATAACAAAAAACGTAAAACGTGCGGTTCAAATGATGAACCCTGATATTAAGGGAACAAATAAGCAATTATATGATAGTTTATGGGATAAATTTGAATTAGATCAGTCAAATAGAGTATTTTACACAACTCCGAATAGTCGTGTAACAAATGATCAAGGCGCATATGCACAATACTTATATAATGATATGAAATATTCAGGCAAAGAGTCTACACCTGAAGGCGCTCTCGCAAGAGTTCAAGACAATGTTCGTTATACGTTGTATTAATACTGTAATTATTTACCTACTTTATATTACTTTATATTAAATTTTTCGATGTGTAAAGTCATAATAAATAATATAGTTTAGAAAATTAAAATATTATTTATTAATATATAAATGGCAACATATAGCGGATATACTTTTGATAATATGTCAAGAATAGGATTAGATCAATGTTGTGTTTCTCAAACTGATTTACAAAATGTTTCATCGTGTAATTATATGACTCAAAATTATTTTGCTTCTGATTGCTCTATGAAAAACCCAATTTCTCTCGCTACTACACAGCCAGGAATAATGTATAACGGAGGTTATAATGTCGGTGCTGGTGGATGTAATATTGATGAATCATCTAAACTTTTAATCGGAACCATTCAAACACATCCTAAATGTCACATTGATTTATTTCAGCGTCCATTTGCTACTGTTCCCTATTTAGGACGTGGCTCAGTTAACCCGATAATTGAATCGCAAATACAACAAGGTGAACAAATTGTAAATAAGCGTAGTATTAATAATTTAAGTGAAAAGAGTTACATTAAATATCATCAAACACCACTTTTACCTGCTATTCAAGAGTCAATGAATAATTCTTCGAATAAGATTGAAACGGATGCTTCGCAAGGTTGGATTCGTGGTGGTGTTCCTTCGCGCGAATTGACACGTGATACGGATTATTTTAACAAGCATTCCACATATCAATATGCTTAAAAATTTTAAAATAAAAAATAAAAATAAAAAATAAAAAATAAAAATAAAAAATAAAAAATATATTAAACGTAAAACATGTATTTAATATATTTGTAAAAATAATGATTATTGAAACTAAATTAGGCATTGAACTTATTATATGGTTTATTGTTGGATACACTGAATCTATGCTTGTTAGTATTGGAGAAGAGCGATTAAATGAAACAAATTAAAATTTAAAAAAAATAAAATTTAAAAACATTATATTACATTATATAATCAGTTTTAATGTATAATATTGATGTTAAATGCACTTATAATTTAAATGATATATTTACTGAAGAAGAAAATAATGTTTTAAGTATTACAGAAAAAGAATTTGTAAGAGACGCATTATATCGTCAAGAAATAATGGATATTTTTTATGTGGATGATTATGACTCTACGTTACTTACACAAAAAATTTACGAATTATATAAGATTATTAAAGAGTGTGAGTTTTTTAAAAAATGTATGAAAAAATTGATGGTTTTATGTTTAAGTGAAGATTTAGAATTAGGATTATTATTACTGTTTTCATTTGATTATATGTATTTAACGCATTTGTGTATTTGTGATTATTTAGTAAATGGAACTGTGAATGAAATAAATATGGATAAATTATATTCAGCAATAAAAACAAGTCTAAAAGAAAATGAAAAAGTTAATATGTAAAATAATAGTCAATATGTAAAATAATAATGTTTTTATTGTTTTTTATTAAGTAAATATATATTATATTATGGCATCGACAAGAAATAGAAATACACCCGGTAATTATTGTTTAGAACAAAAGCAATATAACCAATTTGAAAATTATACTCTATATCCAAATTCTCAATATGGATCAGCATATAATACAAGATTACCTGGAAACGGTTTATTAGCTGGTCAAGTACCATGGAATAAATTATCCTATAACGCTGCTGACACTGAGTCATTTTTATTTGGAATTAATTCTACGAATCTCGTAAATCCTGCTCCTTGTTTTACACCTGAAATAGCGCAGTTAGGAACTGTTAATATATTTGATAAGGGGGCAACATTTATACCGGAACCTTTAGTAATAGAAAAAAATCAAAGGCCGTTTCCTATTCCAAATTAAGGATATATTTTATATATATTATATATTTATTTTATATAATATACAATGAGTAATATTAATGCTAATAACATAATAAGTCAAAATATTACGGTTACCAATTTAACGGTTACAAATATAAATGGTATTCCTTATGGTGGAAGTTGTGGTTCAAACGGTTATTATGTTCCTTGCCCTGGTTGTGATTATCAGGGTCCCGATATATGTGATTGTGGAACGCCTTGCGGTTATGTTCAACCTGAGCCAGATCCATGTGATTGTTTTGTGCCGATAAATAATAAGGGACAAACAGGACCAACCGGTAATACAGGACCAACCGGTAATACAGGACCAACAGGTTTCACAGGTCCTCAAGGTTTTACAGGTTTTACAGGTCCTCAAGGTTTTACAGGTCCTCAAGGTTTTACTGGTCCCCAAGGTTTCACAGGTTTTACAGGTCCTCAAGGTTTCACAGGTTTTACTGGTCCCCAAGGTTTTACAGGTTTTACAGGTCCTCAAGGTTTCACAGGTTTTACTGGTCCCCAAGGTTTCACAGGTTTTACTGGTCCCCAAGGTTTCACAGGTTTTACTGGTCCCCAAGGTTTCACAGGTTTCACAGGTCCTCAAGGTTTCACAGGTTTTACTGGTCCTCAAGGATTTACAGGTTTTACAGGTCCTCAAGGTTTCACAGGTTTTACTGGTCCTCAAGGTTTCACAGGTTTTACTGGTCCTCAAGGTTTCACAGGTCCTCAAGGTTTCACAGGTTTCACAGGTCCTCAAGGTTTCACAGGATTTACAGGTCCTCAAGGATTTACAGGTCCTCAAGGATTTACAGGTCCTCAAGGTTTCACAGGTTTTACTGGTCCCCGAGGTTTCACAGGACCGATAGGTCCTATAGGTCCTTCATATGCTTCCAGTATGGTTTCGTTTTATTTTGACTTAGAATCTGGCGCCAATACTATAGCTGGATCAACCGGAACTTACGGACCAGGATACATTATTGACAATGTAGTATTAGACGGTACGTCACAAACAATTGCTTTTTTATATCCAAACTCAGGTTATTTTAATGAAAATGCCGGAGGAACGAATCCATGGAATTATTCAGTACCAACTGTTAATGTCTACACGAATAATGTTAGCACAAATATATTTTATACAATGCCATATGACGGTAATATTTCAGCCGTTTCGGTTAATTCTTTAACGTGGTTTTCTGATTTAACGGCTACAGGAGAATTAGACTTAGTAATTGCAAATGGTTCGCCAACAACATATAATTCAACAGGATTAGGTTTACCTCAATTTGATACAACTACAGTAACTTATCCAATATCAAGTTTTTCTTCTACATTTAACAATAACGTCAAATTTAATGCTGGAGATGGAATAGCATGTATAATTAAATCGGGTAATACATGGAACGTTCCATTTTCACCTGAACAAGGATTTATAAATATTTCTGTTTATATTTTATTTACAAGTTAAAAATACATTAAATTATTTACATTTAATTATATTATAATTATATAATTTATAAATATAATGTCTTGGCCAAATCAAAAATTCATAAAATATCCATTTTTTAAAACAAACAATATCAAAATGTTAAATGGTATTAATAACGATTCTATATCGGTTGGGTTTGATGCTGGATATAGCAATCAAGGTACCAGTTCTATTGCAATCGGTAATTTAGCTGGATACAATCATCAAAATCAAAATACAATAGCAATTGGTAGTTTAGCGGGTTTTGCTACTCAAAATAATTATGCTATAGCTATTGGAGCTAATGCGGCACAAACCGGACAAGGAACATTTGCAATTGCAATCGGAGCGGGCAATAACGCAACATTATCGGCAGGTTCTAATAATCAATCTCAATATGCTATAGCAATCGGTTATTCAGCCGGAGCCACAGGACAAAATAGCAATAGTATAGCTATTGGTCGACAAGCGGGTCAAGTAAATCAAGGAACAAATTCTATAGCAATAGGAACATTAGCGGGCTCACAACAGGCAGCAAACTCTATTGTTATATCTGCTTTAGGAACAGTTGTAACTGGAGCAACAGCAAGCGCAACATACATATCACCTATAAGAAATTCATTACAGAGTAATTTTTTATATTATAATACAACTAATAATGAAATAGTGTACAATTCAGTTGCTATAGGCGGTTGTTATAATAATTATTATGTAGGTCCTTGGGCAACAATAGATCCTCCTACACCGACATCCGGCGTAGGGATTAATGTTCCGATAACAGGAACATACACTATAACAACAAACGCAAGTGCGTTCAATACTGTTGCTATTAATTTAATGGTAATTCAAGTATGGATTAACGGTGTATATACTGGATATGATATTAAAGGTTTTACAAATGAATCCAGCTCACACAAAACATTAGTTCCGCAAATTTTTATATATACGTTAAACGTAGGAGCAAATTATATTTATTATAAGCAAACTGTTGGTACATCTGACGCCAATGATTTTGGTTCAAACTCTTGGGTTTATAGTCCTTATTAATTATTACACTTTTTTACCATTCACAAACTAGATTATTTACACATTTTTTAATTATGTAAATAATCATCTATAAATATATTTTTATTTTTACACAACATATTTCAATTTATATTTTTTCCAAAAAAACTCTGTATCCCTTATCTAATATTTTGTATTTTCCTTCATATACTTTTAAAAAATGATTGACTGCCTCAAATGGAGAATTTAATATATTTTCGTCATTAAACTTATAGTAATAATCATCAATAGCTAATATACCATTTTTCTCTAATATTTGCCAAGATAAAATTAAATCACTATAACAATCTAATAATAAGTGCGAACCATCCACATAGATGAAATCGAATTTTTTGTCATCTTTTATAAATTGAATTAAAGCTGTTGTCGAATCAATTTGTATTCCATTTATTCTGTTATTAAGTTCAGAATTATTTATATTCCTATAAAATGAATCTTTAACTTTAAAATTATCAATAACACTCAATAAATTATTTTCATTATAATTAGTCCATAAATCGATACCATAACCATATGAATTTGGTATTTGATTTACCAATTCTATTAAAGACATACCTGCATATGTTCCGATTTCTAAAATATAAATTCTTTTTCCAAACTTAATCTTATTGTAGTTATTTTTAAAATGATTTATTACACCTAAAAATATATCTTTTGAACCAAACGGAACATCATTCGTCCAATTATACATTCCCTTAAATTCATATTTGCTATGCGGATTAATGTAAGTATTTAATAATTTAATTACTTGATTTTCCCATGATAAAGTTTTTGACCATTCATAGTTTCGCATTATTAAATCATTTTTTTCTTGACCATTTCTCTCGTTCATAAAATAAAATATTTTTTCTAGCGCTTCATCTTGCCATTCAATAGTGGTCGCATCGCCTTTAATTATTACACCACGGTCTCCTACAGTATTCTGTAACGCAGCTAAATCATTTGTAATACAGAGTGTTTTTGAACTTGCTGCTTCAAGTGCTGTTAAACAAAATGTTTCCATAAATGTGCACGGATAAAACCATATATCGGATGATAACCAGGCTTTTGATAATTCAGCCTTATTTACCCAACCGTGATAATATATTCCTAGTCCATTTTCTCTCTTATAATACATATTTAACATATTTTTAATATTATTCATTTTTTCAGGTTCAACGTCGTTTGACCATTTATTATTTACATCACAATAAATATGTAAAGTAGATGTTGGTTTCCTCTCGTAAATTCGAGTCCACATTTTTAATAATTCTAATAGTCCTCGATTTGGAAATGATGAATAAATAAACTTATTTTTTACCTTATAATTATTATTATAGCTCATTTCATCATATAATTTAAATTTATTATCAATGCCATAATAAAACGGAACTGTAATATCTTTTAATAATGGAAATATATCAGTAAAATACTTAACATGCCATTCAGTAAGACAAAATATATTTTTAAATTTAATGTCTCTCGGAATAACGATGCCGCTTGGCGTTAAATCATGAATAACGAAATAAACATTTTCAACAAAACTTTTAAACGTAACCGGTAAATATTCAGAAAACCTACTAACAATACAATGCTTAACGTAATTCGTGTTAATAAATTCATAATATTTATTTAAATGTTTATATGTAACACCCTCAAATAGTTCTTCATTCTCTCCTGGTGTATTACAAAAAACAAAAACATTATAATTGCCTTGTTTTTGAATATAACGAGCCATTTCAATAATATATGTTTCTGAACCACCTACACCACTAGTCAATATATTCATTCCTGACCATGGTTTAAATCCACCATCAGCCACAAAACAAAAAATCGGTTTCTCTGGCACTTTAGGAATTTTAATACCTCTGTAAATATTTAATTTTTTAAATATTTGATACCAACTGAGTATTTCATTATAATCATTAGAATTTTCTTTATTATTTAATAAAAAATACTCACTTGCTTTTTCGCCAATTTCATACTCTTCTAATTGGTAACATACCCTCGTTAAAAACTTTGGTAAAAAATGGTAAGAGAGAGTTGGTTTTAAACTATATTGACAATGATTAGGAAATCCAATTTCAAAACCCTTTTTAAAATATTTAAATGCCTTTTTATAGTCATTCTCTAAGTAATAATGAATGCCTATAAAATAAAGCGATTCTGGTCTGGATTCATCTATTTTGTATGCTTTATTGTATAGCTCTTCACACTCAAGCCACGGTTTATTTAATTTAAAATTCGCTATTCTAGCCGCTTCGAATGCCGCATCTACACGCTCTTGAATAAAGCCAGAATCAGTAAATTCACAACGCTTAATAAAGTAATAAAACGCTTTTTCATAATCCTCCAAAATGTTATACGTTTGAGCTAAATAATAATATGTTCGCGGGTTCATATGATCATCATCTAATTCTTCAAAAAGTAACTGTAAATCAAGACCTTTTCTGTTTAAGGTTCTTTTTTCCATATAATCATACCTTTTGTCTATTATACACGCTCTATTTTCTGGTATTACAACATTAATGTTATTTTTATCCGTAATGACCTCGTGAATTTTATGTATATACCTAAGTCCTGAGTCATTTTTAATTATACGATTAGACCCGTATTTTGTATCATCACTATTTATAAACAAAGTATAGGAGTTCGAATATTGGTCGGACCTAACCTCGTTTAAAAACTGTCTAAGGTCACCATTTACAATATAAGTGTCATCTAACATTAAAATATATTTACAATTTGTTCCAGCTAAGTCCAAAAGCCTATTACGACTATCTTTAAAATTTATAAATGGCTCTTGATATAAATTACCTTCTTTTTTACCTACCAACACATTATTTATTGTTTCAATTGTATTGTCATCACTACCAGTGTCTAAAATAGTCCATTCATCAAATAAATCAAAATTAGTTTTTAATGTGTCTTCAAATTGTTGACCTCCATTTTTAACCATAATACATAAATTAATTAAGTTATCATATGTTAGCATGTGTTCTTCATCGTGAACTTGAATATAATATTTAAAAATTTGTTCAAATGTATTGCGAAGATAATTACTTACATAAACACAAAAGTCAGTTTTACTTAAATTGTAACAGGTAAATAATTTATTGTTATTTTTATTATTTTTATTATTTTTACAAATAACAATCGTTAAATATTTATTTATATCATCAATAAAACTTATATTTTCAATAAAGTTGTTATCTTCAAGATAGAAAAAAATATTTATATTGTTATTTTTGTAGATTTCTTTATATTCGTCATTACTGCAAATAAAGTTGATATTTTTACAATTATTTAAAACTATATTATCAGTTATGTTAAGTAAATTATTATCGGTAGTGTTAATCAGATATGTGACATCAAAAAAATAAGATACATTTAAAGGAATAAAACCTCCGTGAGTTGTATTATAAGAAAAAAAAACCGCATTATTACCATTAATATTATTATTATTATTATTATTATTATTATTATTATTATTATTATTATTATTATTATTATTTGCAACTTCATTTTTTAATCCACAAATAAGTTTTTTAATTAATGAAACAATTCTTTCAAAATCACCAATATCATTATATAATTTAAGGTTTGTATATTCCGCATGAATAATTTTGGTAAACTCGTTATCGTTTATTTTATATGATTTATTATTTATTTTTATCATTTTTATTAAGATAAAAATAAATTTTTAAATGGTTTATTATATTTTTATTATAGTTTATAATTTTATTTTTATTATAATTTATATAAAACATAACCGCTTATATATCTTTAAAACTCAGGAGTATGCTTTTTAAATAAACAACCTTTTGGAATTAGCCATTTAATATCATTAATAACAACATTCGGATCTTGAAACTTACAATTACTCATCCAAATCTTTATAATGCAAAAGTGTTTTTTCGGCGAAATGGTAATTCCTGTAACGGTATTAACAAAATTATTATTTTTACTAATTGTTTCACCAACAATAGCATACGTTAATTCTTTCCAAACTTTATGGACATATTTATTTGTAACTTTATATGAGAAACAACCACCATCGCGATTTTTTTTATCTTCCCACATTGGTGTAACCCCATTTCTCATAACAAACAACATACAATTTTCTACTAAAATACTAGGTAAAATTTCAGTAACCGCAATAGTATTTTCTACAGTAGTAAAAGTAGATACCGGAATATAACTTTCAAAAGTCCAACTTGAATTATTGGGTAAGTGTGCCCAAAGAACCCATTTATCCAAGAGTTGATGAAAATCTTCCATTAATGTTTCAGTAGTCATTGTATTATGATGGGTTTCCATTTATAATAAAATATTTCAATTTTATTTTAAATTGTTTTAATAATATATATTTTATATATTCATTTCTTTAAATTTATATTTTATTGATATTCAAGAATTCAAATATTTTATAACTTTTAATTTTTATCATTATTTTTATAATTATTTATTACTATTATTTACATTTACGGAATAAGAATTTTTTTGTATTATGATGTTATCATTATCATCATTCATTTCCAACATTAGTTCATTTACTTCATGATCTAAAATCTTAAGGTAATGCTTATCACCGTATTTATTTAGGTCTTGAATAGATAAATGATCATCATAAATATTGTTCATAAAATATAATATAAATTGTCTATTAATAATGTTTCCGACAACATAAAAATTATAAGTATCCGTTTTAAAATCTAATTTAAAATGCTTATCTCCAACAATAAATTCAACAAGTATAAATTTTATTTCAGACTGTTCAAAAATAATGGTATTGTTGTTTAAATATATTTTTTCATTATTAGTTATAATTTTGTTTGTTGCGGTTCCGTCACTTATAACAATTATATCATATGTAATACCTTGTAAATTATGATTTATATTTACACCTTGATTAAAATATTCTATTTTATATTTTATTTCTGGTATATTGTTATTTTTACAGTAGTGTTCAAGTATTTTATTTTGTTCGATAAATAAAACCAATTTTTTATAATTTTTATTATATAATATTTGTAAATAACTATAAGTATAAATAGCTTTATGACAAATTTCTATAAAATAATAATTAAATAAATCATTTAATTTATCGTATAATTCCTTATCATTATTTTTAATGTAATTTATCAATAAATAAATCAATAAACATTTTTCAAAAAATCCCATCTTAATATAAGTATAAATGATATTACATCTTTAAATAAATTTCATTTATATATTTTATTTCATTTATATTTTAACTTTGATAAGCAGGACTACTTGTTCCGTATGGAACGCTTTGTGTTTGTGTTGAAGTAGCGGTATTTGGATATAATAAATTATTGGCATTTGGATTAGGCACAACAATATAAGGTGAACTAAAATAAACTGGATTTGTTGTTGCGTTATATTCTGGATCATAAATTATAATGTTACCCGAAACATCATATTGAATACCTTGTCCTAAATTATTTGAAGAAGAACAATTGGTATTAATTGATCCTGTAGTTGCGTTTAAACCGAATATATAAAGAATCATAGTTACAATGACAGTCATAAACAAAAACGGTAAAAATACAATAATCCAAGAAACAATACTTAATTCTTTTTGGCAAAGAATATTCAATAAAAATGTAATCATTACGGTAACGATACACTTAATTAACGCGGTATTATAAAACCCTTTATATGTGTCAATAAGTATTTGAGTTACTGAAAATATTAAATAAATAATTGCTGGTGGACATAAATTTAATTCCATTTATATTATAATATTTATAAATATTATTTATCGATATTATATGTCAAAAATTTTTGTTTTATTATTTTAATTTTTAATTTTATTGTTTTAACTTATAAATTTTAACTTAATTTTCATCAGCATAAAAAAATGGTTCACCGTCTTTTAGATAACCTACTTTATCTCCAACATCACCATCTTCGGTAACAGCATAAATGAAACCGTTTTCTTCGTCATTAGTGCAGTATGTAACATCATCAATTTCAATTTCACTGTATTCGATTTCTTCCTCTTCACCTTCTACTTCTTCTGCTTCTTCTGCTTCTTCTGCTTCTTCTGCTTCTTCTGCTTCTTCTGCTTCTTCTGCTTCTTCTGCTTCTTCTGCTTCTTCTGCTTCTTCTGC
>Ga0194129_10001391_pt1 | contig 40066 bp, 30 predicted proteins | sample TA2KigCa35mmetaG_FD_150862 | JGI IMG/M metagenome (GOLD analysis project Ga0194129, IMG submission 150862) | Freshwater microbial communities from Lake Tanganyika, Tanzania - TA2015038 Kigoma Deep Cast 35m | ecosystem: Environmental > Aquatic > Freshwater > Lake | place: Tanzania: Lake...
GGTGAAGGCGAGGGTGAAGGCGAGGGTGAAGGCGAGGGTGAAGGCGAGGGTGAAGGCGAGGGTGAAGGCGAGGGTGAAGGCGAGGGTGAAGGCGAGGGTGAAGGCGAGGGCGAGGGCGAGGGCGAAGGCGAGACCGTCGCTTGCGATCCGGCCACCTTCGACGCGACGTGCGCCGGTGACCGCATCGAGATCTGCCTCGTTGAAGGCGCGGCGGCTGCGGAGGCGACGTTTGGATGCGCGACGGACTTCTTCCTCGACGGCGACGGCAACCCCCTGGCGATCACCGGTGCGACCTGCGGCGACGTCGCCTGCAGCGGCGCCGAGTGCCCGGCCGAGGCGACGAATTGCGTCCAGTCGGTGGTCGGCGGTGCCTGCATCGGCGTGTTGTCGTTCCTCGACGGCAGCGAAGGCGCGAACTTCAACCTGCTGCCGTGCGGAGCGAACCTGACCTGTGCGGTCGCCGCCGATGGTGACGAGTCGTGCGTGGCCCAGGTAGGCTCGGACTGCACGAGCGCCGGCGAGGCGACCTGCAGCGGCAACCAGCTGCGCGTGTGCGTCGGCTTCCAGGATGGCTCGTTCTTCGTCGAGCCCTACGCCGTCGACTGCGGCGTCTTTGGTCCTGGGTTTGTCTGTGATCTGGCTGGCGGCACGGCGGGCGGCGCCGACTGCGTGTTCGAGCCCGGCGACGAGACGGCCCCGGTGCCCGACACGCTGCCCTTCTCGTCGACGACGGCGCTGGCCATCGGCGACCGCGACTGCTTCGTGTTCACCGTCGACGCCGACACGACGCTGGCGGTCACGGCGGACTCCGCCAACTGCGCGACCGAGGACACCGTCGTGCAGGTCTTCCAGAACGGGGTGCTCATCGGCGACGGCGACGATCGCTCCAGAAACTCCCGGTGCTCGACGGCCACCGTCGACGTCCTCGCCGGCGACGTCGTCGTCTGCGTCGAGGAGTTCGAGCGGGATGCCGCCCTGGCGGAGGTGACCCTCACCGTCGCCGTCACCAGCGCCACCGGCGACGACGCTGGCGGCCGGGCGAACGCCGCTGCCACCGCGCTGCCGCTGCAGCAGACCGTCGACCTCGCCGTCAACGGTGACGAGGATTGCTTCCGCCTGAGCCTGGGCGTGGTTGGCACCTTTGAAGCCACGACGAGCGGCGCTGCGGGCTGCCCGGGTGACACCGTGCTGTCGCTGTTCGACGCCGCCGGCAATATCGTGGCCAGAAACGACGACGCCAACGGCGGGCGTTGCTCGGCGTTCGAGGTCGACGTCGACGCCGGCGTGTACACGCTGTGCGCTCGCGCCTTATTCGACGGTGACGCCATCGCCGGGGTGGCCGTCGCCGCGGCGTTCGGGCCGGGCCTGCTCATCTCCGAGGTCGCCGACCCGCAGCAGCCGTCGTCGGGCGCGGCGCGCTTCGTCGAGCTCAAGAACGTCACCACGGTCGACGCCGCCGCCGGCGCCTACCGCCTGCGCACCTTCAGCAACGGCAACCTGACGGCGAGCGGCACCATCACGCTCACGGCCGGTGGCGTCATCCCGGCGGGTGGAACGTGGATCGTGGCCAACGACGCCGACGAGTTCGCGACGACCTTTGCCGCGTTGCTCGATCCGGCGGCGGTGCCGTCGGTGGGGCGCACGGGCGCCGACCAGCAGAACGGCTCGCTGAACGGCAACGGCAACGACGTCTACGAGCTGCTCGACGCCGCCGGCGCGCGCATCGACGTGTACGGTGTCGTTGGCGAAGGCGCCACGACCCCCGCCTGGGACTACGCCGACGGCGCCGCGGCGCGGAACGACGACGTTGTCGCCCCCTCGGCCACGTTCGACGCGTCGCAGTGGACCGTCGTCAAGGCGCCTGCCCAGCCGAGCTTCACGCCGGGTCGCTGAGCGTGTGACGAGCCCTTCGGCGGGGACCGACGCGCAGGCGGCGGTCCCCGCTCCTCTTTGAGGCGCGACGGGCTCGTGGTCAGGGGCGTTGTCGCGGTTCGTCGATGGTCACGCCTGAGCTCGCGTGGGCTCGCGTGGGCTCGCGTGGGTCGACGTCCGTCGCCGCGCGCGATGTCAATCGTCGTGGTCGACGCGGCCGCGGCCGCGCTTCTTCTCGCCGGTGCTCTTCTTGTCGCCGAGCCGCCGCCGCACCGAGCCCTTCGTCGGCCTCGTCTTCGTCCGCGGCTTCGGCGGCACGAGCACGCTGCGGATGAGCGCCGCGAGCTTGTCGCCGGCGTCGTCGAGGTTCTGCTTCTGGTCGCGCGTGCGCTCGCTGCTGACGAGCAGGCAGCCGTCGTCGGTGAGCCGGCCCGGGCACGCCGCGCGCAGGCGCTGCTTGACGTCGTCGCGCAGCACCGAGGTGCGGTCGAGAAAGAAGCGCAGCTGCACCTTCGACGACACCTTGTTGACGTTCTGCCCGCCGCTGCCGCCCGAGCGGACGAAGGCGACCTCGTAGTCGTCGTCGGGGATCGTGATGCGGGGCGTGACCTCGATGGGCATCGCGGGAGCCTCGGTCGGTTCTTCGTCCGTCAGACCGTCCGTCGGTCGGCCTGTCAGCCGTCGGCGCGGTAGTTCGGCGCCTCGCGCGTGATGATCACGTCGTGCACATGCGCCTCGCGCAGCCCCGCCGACGTCACGCGCACGAAGCTCGCCTTCGCGCGCAGGTCGGCCAGCGTCGCCGCGCCGAGGTAGCCCATGCCCGACCGCACGCCGCCGGTCAGCTGGTACAGGTTCGCCGCCAGCGGCCCGCGCGCCGGCACCCGGCCCTCGATGCCCTCGGGCACGAGCTTGCTCGCCTCTTTAACGTCGGCCTGCCCGTAGCGGTCCTTCGAGCCCTGCTCCATGGCGCCCATGCTGCCCATGCCGCGGTAGACCTTGAACGTGCGGCCCTGGAACAGCACGAGCTCGCCCGGCGCCTCGTCGGTGCCGGCGAACAGCGAGCCCACCATGATGGCGTCGGCGCCGGCGGCCAGCGCCTTGACGCAGTCGCCTGAGTACTTGACGCCGCCGTCGGCGATGGTCGTGGCACCCCGCGCGCGCGCCGCCGCCGACACGTCCATCACCGCGGTCACCTGCGGCACGCCGACGCCGGCGACGATGCGCGTCGTGCAGATGCTGCCCGGGCCGATGCCGCACTTGACGACGTCAGCGCCGGCCTCGACGAGGGCGACGGCGGCCTCGGCGGTGGCGATGTTGCCGCCCACCAGGCACACGTCCTTGAACCAGCGGCGCAGCTGCGCGAGCGCGTCGAGCACGCCCTCGCTGTGCCCGTGGGCGGTGTCGACGACGAGGACGTCGACGCCGGCGTCCACCAGCGCGTGGGCGCGAGCCTCGAGGTCGCGGCTGGGGCCGACGGCGGCGGCGGCCAGCAGGCGCCCGCGCGAGTCGCGGGCAGCGTGGGGAAACTCCTTCACCTTCAGCAGGTCTTTGACCGTGATCAGGCCCTGCAAGCGGCGCTCGTTGTCGACGAGCAGCAGCTTCTCGACCCGGCGCTTGACCATCAGCGCCATGGCGTCGTCGCGGCTGACGCCTTCGGCGGCGGTCACCAGATCGGTGGTCATCACCTCGCTGACCGGGGTCTCGGGCTGTGCTGCCCGCAGGTCGCGGCGGGTGACGATACCCTTGACGCGGCCGCCAGCGTCGACGACGGGGAAGCCGCTGACGCCGTGCTTGGCCATCCGGTCGAAGGCCTCGCGGGCAAGCGCGTCGGGACGCAGCGTCAGCGGCGCGCGCACGATGCCGGCCTCGTACTTCTTCACGCGGGCGACCATCGCGCCCTGCGCGTCGGGCGGCATGTTCTTGTGGATGACGCCGAGCCCGCCGTTCTGCGCCATCGCGATGGCCGTGCCGGCCTCGGTGACGGTGTCCATCGCCGCCGAGAGGAAGGGGATCGACAGGCTGACGCCGCGGCCCAGGTGCGTGCGGGGATCGACGTCGGCGGGCAGCACCTCGCTCATGGCCGGGACCAGGGAGACGTCATCGAAGGTCAGGGCTTCGCGGATCGGGGCGGGCATGGGTTCCTCGACGAGAAAGGGCGGCGAGAACAGGCAGCGGGAGCAGGCAGCGGACGTCGATGTGGGGGACGTCGAGCGACGGCGCCGGCGGGCCGCGCACGGCGGCGAGAGGATGCGAAGCGCGCGCCCACGGGCGCGCGCGGGGCCACGAGCGTCAGCCCTTGTCCTTCTTCTTCTTCTTTTTCTTCTCCGGGTTGTCGGCGGGCGGCTCCTCGGCAGGCGGCGGTGGCGGCGGCGGTGGAGGCGCCAACAGCTCGCTCATGGCCGCCGACAACAGCGCCGTCGTCTTTGCGTACGCCGCCAGACGCGGTGCCATCAATTCCAGCGCCGCCTTCGCCTCGGCGTCGCCCTCAAGGGCGCCGCAGGCCACCGGGGTGGCGCGGACCTCGCGCGCCACGGCGCAGGCGAGCAGCTCGCGCGCGTACAGCTTGTCGGTGGGCAGCGCCGTCTTCGTCGCCTCGGCGAGGCGGGGGTGGCCCTCGAGCAGCGAGCCGGCGGCGGTGAGCTTGTCGGCCTCGGCGGCGACGACGGTGCGCGCGAAGGCGAAGGTAGCGGCGTCGAGCAGGCGGGCGTCGTCGGCGTCGCCGCGCGACGGGCCGGTGATGATGCCCGTCGTCTCGTCGGCGGTGACGACGAAGAACGCGCCGTGGGCGTCCAGATCGTTCAGGACGACGGCGACGCGGCCCTGGGCGCCGCCATCATCGAGCAGTTGGTCGGACGCGTCGCCCAGGCGCACCGCCTTCGTCACATCGCCGATCGCCTTTGCCAAAGGCGGCAGCAGCCGCTTCTGCGTCGCGCGGGCGTCTTCGTAGGCGTTGCGCAGCAGCGCCGAGCCGCCTTCTTCGTTGAACCACTCGCGCAGCGGGCCGGCCAGGGCCTTGGCCAGCGGCGATGTCGCCGCCTTGTCGTCGCAGCGCGGCGCCGGGCCGAGCTGCAGCACGGCGTCGACGTAGTCCTGCACCGAGCCGGGGTTCTTCTCGAACAGCTCAGCCAGCTCCTTCGACGACGACCGGCCGAGGTTCTGGCGCAGCTTGTCGCGCGCGGCGGCGTACTGCGGACGCTCGAGGGGACCCGGGCCGAAGACCGTTTCTTTGTCGTAACCGACGCTGTTCATCAGCGCGAACAGCGCGAAGATGCGCGGCTCGACGCCAAGCTCGACGCCGTCTTCGGTGAAGACGCTGGCGCTCGACCACTGCGCGCGCGCGCCGGTGGACGCCGCCGCGACGATGGCGAACAGGAACAACGAGCGACAGGAGGGGACAGGCAGCAGGCGACGCATCATGGCTCCGTGACGACCGCCGCCGTCGATGCATTCGACGATCACGCGATCTCTCGACGAGACCACGATGGGCTAGCAGGCGCCCGCCTGCACACAAGGGGGCGCGCCCCGCTCCGGCGCGTCAGCGAGTGCGGGCGACGGCCTTGGGATCGAGCCCCTCACGCACCAGCAGGCCCTTGCCGCGTGGCTCGATGAAGCCCCGGCGCTGGAACTCGGACAGCGCGCGGCTGACCGTCTCGCGCGAGGTGCCGATGCGGCTGGCGATGTGCTGCTGCGTCGGGATCTTCTTCAGCACGTGACCCTCGGCGACGATGTCGCCCTCTTCCTCGCAGCGCTCGAGCAGGTAGCGCGCGACGCGCCCGTAGACGTCGAGCAGCGCGAGGTTGCCGATGCTCTCGTCGGCGCGGCGCAGGCGCACGCACACCTCGGTCATCACGTTGATCGCGATGGTCGGGTACGAGCGCAGGGCCTGTAGGAACTCCTTGCGGCCCAGCCGCAACAGCAGCGAGTCGGTCAGGCAGGCGACGTTGGCCGACCGCGGCTCGCCGTCGACCAGCGACATCTCGCCGAAGAAGGAGCCGGGGCCAAGCGTCGACAGGATGATCTCGCGTCCGTTGTCGGACCACAAAGAGACCTTCACCTCGCCCTCGGCGACGACGTACAGCGCGTCGCCCGGGTCGGTGGCCGACACGATCACGGTCTCTTTCGGGTAGTGCTTCTCGGTCAACAGCAGCGACAGACGCGAGAGGTCGTCGGCCGCCAGCCCCGCGAACAGCGGCACGTCCTTCAACAGCTCGGCCACGGCCCGTGTCCGCGCGTTCCCCGTCGTCGTCGACGTCATGCGCACCCTCCGCAAGTGTCCGCACGCTAGCCGCACGGGCGTCCGGCGGTCAAATGCGACGACGACCGGCGTCATCGACAAAGCGTCGCCACGGCGCACGCGGCGCGCGCGGCGCGCGCGCCGCGCCGTGGCGTGACGCGATCCGCCGCGCGGTGTATCGCCTCGACGTCGACCACGACCCCCTTCGCCGGAGCGCCCGATGCAGCTGACGAATCTCCCCTCCACCGGCCCCGGCCCCGAAGAGGGCCGCGGCGACTTCGTCGACGGCGCTTTCCGGCGGTCGCGGGGTGAGAACGTCATCACGAGCCGCGACCCGGCGCGCGACTTCGCGCCGGTCTTCCGCGCGGCGGTGGATGTCGCGCGCGTCGACGACGCCGTCGCCGCCGCGCACCGCGCGCAGCCCGCGTGGCAGGCGCTCGGTGTAGAGGGCCGCAAGAAGCACCTGCTCGCGCTCAAGGCCGCGTTCGACGAGAACGTCGACCTCATCGCGCGCGCCATCGTGCGCGAGATGGGCAAGCCGCTGCGTGAGGCGCTCATCGAGGCGAAGTCGCTCGGCGACCGCGTCACTCTCGTGCTCGAAGACGGCCTGAAGCGCATCGAGACGTTGAAGCCCGCTGGCGTCGTTGGCGAGGCGCGCGCCCACCCGCAGGGCGTGCTTGCCGTGCTCGGGCCGTACAACTTTCCCTGCCACCTGATGAACAGCCACATCATCCCGGCGCTGGCGACGGGCAACACCGTCGCCGTCAAGCCGAGCGAGATCGTGCCGTTGTGCGGCGAGCTGTACGCCCGCTGCGTCGAGCGCGCCGGGCTGCCGCCGGGCGTGTTCAACCTGGTGCAGGGTGGCGGCGACGTCGGCCGCGCGTTGGTGGCGCACCCCGACACCCACGGCGTCCTGTTCACCGGCTCGTGGAAGACCGGCCGCGCCATCAGCGAGGCGATCCTCGACCAGCCGCACAAGATCGCGGCGCTCGAGATGGGCGGCAAGAACGTCGCCGTCGTCTGCGACGACGCCGACCTTCCGCAGGCGCTCGCCGCCGTCGTGCAGGGCGCCTTCCTGACCGCGGGCCAGCGCTGCACGGCGACGTCGCGCTTGCTCGTCTTCGAGAAGGTCGCCGAGCGCTTCCTCGACGCTCTCGTCGCCGCCACCCGCGAGCTGCGCCCCGGCGACCCGATGGACATGGCCACCGCCTTCGGCCCGCTGTCGACCAAGGACGCCTTCGACAAGTTCACGCGGCTGCGCGGGCTCGCGCCCGCCTTCGGCTGCGAGACGCTGCTTGCCGGCACCGCGCTGCCCGGCGGCGCGTTCGTGACGCCGTCCATCCACCTGCTGCCGAAGAAGGACGGCCGCGTCATCGACGCCAACGGCTACCTCGACGAAGAGCTCTTCGGGCCGGATCTCGCGGTCGAGATCGTCGCCGACCTCGACGAGGCCATCGCCCGCACCAACGCGCTGCCGTTTGGCCTGTCGAACTCGATCTTCACCGTCGATGCCGCGAAGTTCGAGCGCTTCTACGAGCGCACGCGCACCGGCTGCGTCAACTGGAACCGCAGCACCAACAACGCCAGCGGCAAGCTGCCCTTCGGCGGCGTCGCCAAGAGCGGCAACCAGCGCCCCGCCGGTATCGACGCCGTGCGGTTCACGACCTATCCCGTCGCCATCCTGCGCGGCGAGCCCGGCGAGGTGCAGCTCGAGCCGCCGTTTGCGGCGGCGTTCCGCGCGGGCGAGGAGCGGCTGAAGCTGAAGGTCGACCGGCTCGCGCTTCGTCATCGCGTCGAGGCGCTGCTCGAGCGCTACCGCATCTACCTCGACGACGTGCGCGGCCCCGACGTGCTCGTGCCCCTTGAGCAGCTCACCGACCTCACCGTCGAGGACAACCTCCTCGATGACGACGACCTGCTTGCGCGCCTGCAGCCCTACGCCCGCATCGAGGAGCCGCACCTCGTGCTGACGGTGCCCGACGTCGACTCCGACGACGACGACATCGCCGAGGCCTTCCTCGCGACGGTGACGGCGCTGTTAGACGACATCGCCCGTGACAACCCGGTGCACCTGCTGCGCTTGCAGCCTCGGCAGATCCGCCGCCCGCCAAGCGGGCGGCTGCCGCGGTCCGAGGCGATGCTGCGACGGCTGTACCGCGGCGAGTTCGTGCCGAAGGAGAAGAAGGAGCCGGTCATCGATCTGGGCTGGTCCGACGGTGCGTACATGTCGTCCATCGACGACGACGCGCTCATCGTGCTCGACGCCGGCTCGCAGATCGCGTCGCTCGGGCTCGGCTTCTCGGCGGGCCGCTTCCTGCGCGCCCTCGACGACGGCCTGCTCGGCGACGCGCTGGTGGCGAACCCCGACACCGAGGCCATCGGCGTCGACCGCGGCGTCCTCGACGACTACGCCCGGCTGCTGCTGAAGCAGGCGTGGCCGGGGCTGCGTCACGTGTCGTTCACGGCGGCGGGCAGCGAGGCCAACGAGAAGGCCTTCGACCTCTGCCGGCTGCATGGGCCTGGTGGCCGGCGGGTCATCGCGTTCGAGGGCAGCTTCCACGGCCGGACGCTGGTCTCGCTGCACGCGACGTCGAACGCCGAGAAGCGCAAGCCGTTCGAGTTCAAGGGCTACGAAGCGACGTTTGTGCCGTTTCCGCGCTGGAGCGATCCACGCGAGGAGCCGCGCTTCGCCGACGCGTGGGTGGCGGCGTGGTCGACGGGGCAGACGCCCGACGACGAAGGCGACGCGCTGCTGCGCGCCGAGATCGAGTCGCTGGTGGCGGTGCGCGACCAGATCAAGAAGGGCGACGTCTGCTGCGTGATCGTCGAGCCGATGCAGGGCGAGGGCGGCGACAACTACGCCACCGCGCGCTTCTTCAATGGCCTGCGCGCGCTGACCCGCGGCTTCGGTGTACCGCTCGTCTTCGACGAGGTGCAGGTCGGCTTCGGCACCGGCGGACCCTTCTGGTGGCACGCGCTGTTCAACCTGAAGAACGCGCGCGGGCAGACAGACGGGCCCGACTGCGTGACGACGGCGAAGAAGGCGCAGGTCGGCGCCTGCTTGAGCGTGTGGCCCGATCCCCGGCCGGCGTCCACCCATGTCGCGCAGGTGCTGCGCGGGCGCCTGCACGCCGAGGGCATCCTCGAAGAGAGCGCGAAGTCCATCGAGACCGAGGTGCAGGAGCGGCTGTGGGCGTTGGCCGTCGACTACCCGGCGCTCGTCGCCAATCCGCGCAACGTGGGCTGGATCTTCGCGTTCGATCTGCCGAGCGGTCACCTCGCCAACCAGCTCATCAACCAGCGCTTCTACCGCGGATTCATGGCCTACACCGCCGGCGACAAGACCGTGCGCTTCCGCCTCAACGCGGCGTGGACGACGAAGGAGCTCGATCAGCTGTTTGCCGGGTTGCGCGAGGCGCTTAACGCCATCGCGATGAAGACCCGCGGCGTCGAGCCCGCGAAGCAGCGCGAGGCGATGGAGACCTACGTCGCGCCCCGGTGGGAGGAGGGCCCGTCGACGACGCAGGGCGAGAGCGCGCGCCAGTCGGGGGGACCGTTCGCGCAGAACTACGAGACGCTGAGCGAGGACCCGCCGCGGCTCTTGCGCTGGATGAGCCACCTGCCGCGGGGCCCCCTCGAGAAGGTGTGTGACCGCGTGCTCGCGATGGAGGGCCAGTACGACGATGCCAAGGTCGAGGAGGCGCTGCGGCGGCTGATGGGGCGCGAGCGCGCGTGGGCGTTCCCCTCGCAGGTCATCGAGCGGTTGCGCGCGGTCTCTGACGAGCTCGACCGCGCCGACAAGCCGTTGCACGCCTACGAGGAGCTGACGGCGCAGCTCGGGCTCGAGCCGGTGCGCGTGCTGGCCGAGGTGCTCGGTGCGCGCGTCGTCGTGCTCGATCCGGGCGAGTGGGGCGACTACGCCGACAAGATCGTCGAGATCGAGGTGGCGACCTACGAAGAGGGCCGGCGCGACAGCGAAGAGGACCTGCGTCGGATGGTGCAGGGCGAGGGCGGCGTCGGCGTGCTGCTCGTGCGCTACACCGACGTGGGCGAGCGCGTGCTCGGCTACGCGTTCGGCGGCCCGGTGGAGCAGTACACCTCCGACGGCCCGCGTGAGGACGTCATGAACGGCCGGCACAACACCTTCTACTCGAGCAACATCACGGTGGCGCCGACGGCACGCAGCGCCGGGCTCGGGCGCCGGCTCAAGAGCGCGCAGGTGCGGCGCGTCGCTGAGCTCAAGGACACGGCGGGGCAGCCGCGCTACCAGTTCATGACGGGCCGCAACCGTCTGGGCTTCACGCGGGAGATGGCGGCGATCAACCGGCTCTTCGGCGCCTACGTCGTCGAGCACTTCCGCGGTAACCAGTACGGCGACCTGAGCGGACAGGCGCTCTACTACCGCATCCCCCTCAGGCGGCCGCGCGCGCCGACGGCGCTGCCCGAGCAGCCGTCGTGGGCGACCTACGCGTCGACGACGACGTCGATCGTCGGCAACGCGCCGCTCATCGACTGGGCCAGCTCGGTGCAGGCACCGCTGGGCCAGCGTCACCCGCGGCTGGTGCGCGCGTTGTTCGACGGCGAGTTCACGCGCATCGTCGGCACGAAGCTGACGCTGTCGAACTGGGCGACGCCCGACATCGTCCGCTACGCCGAGACGCTGATGAACGTCGGTCCGCGCGGGCTGCCGCACTCGTACTTCACGTCGAGCCGCGCCGAGCTCATCGACAAGTCCATCCGCATGCTGCGCGTGAAGCGCCCGGGCGCCGACGTCGTGCTCGGCCTCGAGCGCGCGTACGTGGGCCACACGACGGCGGCGGCACGCTCGTTGACCGATCCGCTCGGCGAGCAGCTGCCGTTCGGCTGGTTCGACTGGCCGCGCATCCCGCACCCCGCCGAGGTGGGCACCGACGCCGCGCTGGGCGCGCTGATGGCGACGGTCAACCGGCTCGGCCCCGACCGCGTCCTCGGGCTCTACGTCGAGCTCGTCGGTGAAAGGACCGGCTACACGCTGCCCGAGGACTTCCAGGCCGGGCTGCAGGCCCTGCACGAGGACACGGGCGTGCCCATCGTCGCTGTCGAGACGGCGTCGTCGCTGGGGCGGCTGACGCCGAACCTATGGGCGTGCGACGGCGTGCCGCTGCAGCCCAATGTCGTGCTCTGGTACGCCGGCGCACAGCTCGGCCACGTCTTCGTCGACGACAGGTACTACGTCGGCAAGCCGCTGACGTTGATCTCGACGTGGGATGGGGACGAGCTGTCCATCGTGCGCGCCCACCACCACCTGCTCGAGGCGCGGCACCTGCTGCGCGAGGGCCGCGGCGCCGCCTTCGCGCGGGCGCTCGACGACAAGCAGCTGCCCGGTCGTCGCCACGGCGGCGGGCTGTGGCAGGTGGTCGAGCTGGGCGACGAGCTGCGCGCCGACGCCGTCCGCAAGGCGGCCATCCGGCGGGGCCTGCGGCTGGGCAAGGGGCTCCCCGGCCGTGTCGTGCTCGCGCCGCCGCTCGGCGTCGACGACGAGCAGATCGCCACCGGCGTGGCCCGGCTCGAGGCGGCGATGCGCGAGGTGCTCTAAGTGGAATTTGAGGGGCCCGGGCAGGCGACGAGGACCGGCGCGCCGTGGCCGGTCCTCCGGCCCCCCCTTCAGCGGACTCTCAGCGCCGTCGACGACGCAGCAGCAGCAGCAGGCCAAGCAGCGGTGCCGCCGACGTCGACGTCGTCGATTGCGCGCAGCCGCCGTCGGCAAGGAGCCCGACGTTCCCCGGTCCTCCCGTCGTCGGCGCCTGGGTGCGCGGGGCGGTCGGGTCGCCGCCGTCGTCGTCCTCGTCGCGCGGGTCCGTGGGATCGGTCGGGTTCGTCGGGTCCGTCGGGTCGCTCGGGTCGGGCGGCGGCGGGTCGACGGGCTCCGGCGGAGGCGGGCCCGACTGCGTGCAATCCAGAGACAGCGTGTAGGGGCCCTCGGCGGCGGCGCCGGTCTGCGCGTTCACGAACGGATTCACGAGGATGACGATGCGCTTGTCGACGTCGAGGGTGCCGTTGATGGTCTCGGCGCCGGTCTCGGTATCGCTGCGGGCCACGATCTCGGTGCCGTTGCGCACGATGTACAGGTCGAGGTCAGTGGCCCCGCCATCGATGGCGACGACGAGGGAGCCGGCGGCGGCGTCGACGGCGAACCAGTCCTGATCGCGCGCGCCGGCCACGAGGTTCAGGCGCGCGCCGCAGCCGATCACGGCCTCCTGGCCGGCGGCGTCGTTCTCTTCGCGAATGTCGTCGACGAGGCCCGGCGGCGGGTCGGGGTCAACCGGGTCCACCGGGTCGGGTGGGGTCGTCCCCGGCGGCGGCACCGCGCGCACGGCGGCGGCGGCGTCCATCGACACGAGGCTATCGCAGTTGCCGCAGGCGCCGCCGGTGTCGCGCAGGATCTGCTCGATGGCCGCTCGCGACAGCGCCGGGTTCACCGCCTGCATCAACGAGATCACGCCGGCGACGTGGGGCGCGGCCATCGAGGTGCCCTGGTAGAACTGGTACGTCCGCGCCGTCGGGCCAAGGGTCGACAGCACGCCGTTGGGGTCGCCGGCGTTGCCAGAGCCGCCGGGAGCGAAGATGTCCACCTCGGGCCCGAATGACGAGTAGCCGGTGCGGTTGCGGTTGCGGTCGTGGGCGGCGACGGCGACGACGCCGTCGCAGTCGGCGGGGCTGCCCACCGTGCCGCTGTCGTTGCCGGCGGCGGCGACGATGACGACCCCCGCCGCGCCGATCTGCGTGACCGCTTCCTGCTCGAAGGCCCCACAGTCGCCCGGGCTGCCGAGCGAGAGGTTCATGACGCCGACCTTGTTGGCCCCGATGGGCGGCACCCCGGGCACCGCGAGGCCAGCGAGCCACTGCGCGGCGACGAGGATATCGTCGGTGGTGCCGCCGCAGCGCCCCAGCGCCCGGGCCACCACGAGCCCCGCGTTCCAGTTGATCCCCGAAATGCCGACGCCGTTGTTCGTGCCCGCCGCGATGATGCCGGCGACGTGGGTGCCGTGGAAGCTGTTGCCGGCGCCGCAGTCGTCGCCGGCGTCCTCGTAGTCAGCGTCGCGGCCGTCACCGTCGTTGCCCGTCGCCGGGTCGGACACGAAGTCGTACCCGGCCACCGCGCGGTCGCCGACGTCCTCGTGGCCGCGCAGCAGCCCGGTGTCGATGACGCCGACGCGCTGGGTGGCCGTGCCGCGCGTGACGTCCCAGGCGCTGTCGGCGCCGATGACGTCGAGGTTCCACATGTCGGCGCGCAGGGGGTCGTTGGCGACGGCGTAGGGGCGCATCCACTTGTTGTCGCTGGCGCGCAGCACCCCGACGTCGGCGGCCAGCCTGTGGACCAGCGCCAGCGTGGCGTCCTCGTCGGGGACGGCGTCCGCCGGGCCTACCTGGACGAGCACGAAGCCCGCTGCCGACGGACGCACGTAGCGCAGGGGTACCCCGGTGCGCGCGGCGATGTCCTTCAGGGCGTCGGCGGGCACCGCGGCGGCGGCCTTCGTCGACGGCACGAACTTCAAAAGCGCCTGCCCGGGTACGCGCAGCCGCGGAGCGTTGAAGCTCGACGCCTTGGTCGTCGACGGCGCCGCAAGGACGGCGGACGGCGCGAGGCTGAGCAAGCTGACGACGGCGATGGACCCGACACGCATCGACCCTCCTCGACCGTGACACCCCTGTTCTGGATGGCCCTAGTGTGCCGCGCCCTCATCCGAACGGACGATGCGACGTGTAGGTGTGCCTCGAATCAATCCGGCCGGGTGAGAGTGGCGCCGATGGTGTCGGCGATTGAACACGGGCTTGACGCCGGCCGTTCTTCGACCACAACCCTGAGCGGCCCACCGGGGGCCCGGAGAAGCCATGCGAGCCACCCTGCGTCCGACCCGACTTCCGCGCCCGCTGTTGCACCTGTCGCCAAGCCCGTGCCTGATGCGCCGTGTGGCCTTCGTCGTCGGCGTGTTCGCCCTGTCGTCGACGGCGGCCGTCGCCGGTCCCGCGCCGGCGAAGGAGCTGACCGCGGCCGAGATCGTCGACAAGGCGCTGTCGAAGGGGGCGGTGGGCTTCAAGCAGGGCTCGGCGACGCTGCAGATGACGCTCGTGACTGCCAAGGGCGAGCCGAAGGCGCGCAGCCTCGAGATCAAGGCCATGCGCGGCAAGGACGGGATGCTGCGCAGCATGGTGCGCTTCACCAAGCCCGCCGACGTGAACGGCACCACCTTCCTCGTCGTCGAGAAGAAGGACGCGCTGCCCGACCAGTACGTCTATGTGCCGAAGGCCAAGATCGTCCGCCGCATCACCGCCGGCAACGCGTCCTCGTCGTTCTTCGGCTCCGACTTCACCTTCGCCGACCTGATGCCGCTGCCGGTCAGCGAGCAGGACAAGGTCGACGTGCAGAAGATCGCCGACGCCGAGGTCGGCGGCCAGCCGGTCTACGTGCTGCAGGTGACGCCGAAGATCGAGGGCGCGCCCTACGGCCGCGTCGTCGCCTACGTGCACAAGGAGCTGATGCTGCCGGTGAAGATCGAGTTCTTCGACCCGCAGAAGGCGCCGCTGAAGACGATGCGGGTCAAGAGGCTGCAGAAGGTCGGCGGCGAGCAGGTCCCCGTCGAGGTCGAGATGAAGGCCGAGAGCGGCTCGCGCACCGACCTCGTGCTGGAGCAGGTCGACCCCAATGCGGCGCTGACCGAAGCCGACTTCACCGAAGAGGCGATGCAGCGCTGAGACACGCTGAAACACGCGCCGGAACGCGTTGTCCCCGGGGCGGTGCTCTGGCAGACCCACGCTCGAGGCCGCGTGTCCGCGGCCGGGAGCCGCCATGCGCCGTCTGCTTGCCCCGCTTTATCTGTCAGTCGCCGTCTTCGCTGCCGCCGGCTCCGTCCGCGCCGCCGGCGACGACGCCCCTGCCGCCGTCGGCGATGCCGAAGACGACGAAGGCGACGGCGACGGTCCCGTGCGTGACGCCGCGCCGGCGAAGAAGCCGGCGAAGCCTGCGCTCAATCGCGACACGCCGCCCACGTCGGGCGACGGGGTTGACGACGACGATATCCTCGCGCCGGTGCGTAGCCCCGCCGAGCGCGGCCCCACCGCGGTGCCGATGAAGGAGCGCGCCACCAAGATAGGCCTGCTGCCGCTGGTGCCGGTGGGCGACGCGGGCAAGCCCCTCGCCGACTCGCTGACCGCCGAGTTGCTGAAGGCCCTGAACGAGTCGGCGGTCGCCGAGGTCAAGGCCCTCGGGCTCGACGCCGGCAACGCCGCCGGCGGCTCCGTGAACGTCGCCCGCGCGACGGCGGCGAAGAAGGCCGGCGACGAGTCTCTGGCGCGCGGCCGGCAGCTGCTTACCAAGCTGCAGTTCGGCAAGGCGAAGAAGATCCTCGAGGCGGCGCTGGCGTCTTATGACAATGCCGCTCCGCTGCTTGAGTCGCCGCAGCCGCTCGTCGACGCGTGGCTCGCCCTCGCCGAGGTCGCGGCTCGCCAGGCGCAGGACGACGAGGTGCACCGTTGCTTCGCCGCCGTCGTCGCGCTGAACCCCGAGCTTGAGCTCGACAAGAAGCGCTTCCCCGGTCTCTTCCTCACGACGCACCGCAAGGTGCGCGACCAGCTGCTGAAGGGCCAGCGCGCCTCGATCCTCGTCGACGAGACCGGCACGGGGGCGACCGTCTTTGTCGACGGCCGTCCGGCGAAGACGGCGCCGGCGCGCATCGGCGGGCTCTTTCCCGGCCCGCACCTCGTACGCGCGGCGCGCGAGGGCCTGCCGGCGTGGGGCGCCGTCGTCGTCGTCGAGCCGGGCGCCACCGCCACGGCCTCGCCGGGCTTCCTCGCCAAGGGCACGCGCGGCCCCGGCGAGGACCTCGCGCAGAACAAGCTCTCGGCCGAGGCCGCGGGCGTCGTCGCCGAGGCGGCGCGCAAGCAGGGCCTGAAGGCGGGCGTCGTCGGCGTGGTGTCGAAAGACGCCGGCCGCGCGGTGGTGCAGCTCGTCTACGTCGACGCCGCCAGCGGGAAGGTCGCGCAGCTGCCGACGGCGACGTTCTCGCCCTCGCTGCTCGACGCTGGGATCGAGGCGCTGAAGGCGCGGGCCCGCATGGACGAGCTCGTCGGCCTCGACAAGCCGTCGCTGGCGGACGCCGACGACTCGGAGGCGCTCATCGAGGACGCGCGGGCGGGCGCCGCCGTGACCGTGGCCGCGGTCGAGTTCAAGTACAACGTCAAGATCTCGAAGGACGCGCCGGCGGCGCGCAAGGTCGCCGCCGACGACGAGGTCGAGCGCGACGACGGTGACGACGAGGGTGGCGAGCGTGTCGTCGCCGAGGCAAGGTCGGGCAGCCGCCGCAGCATCGACGGCGACGAAGAGGTCGACGGGGGCCGTCGGTCAGACGGCTCGGTCGACGAGGACGCGCCCCTGACCGCGCAGCCGTGGTTCGTGCCCACGATGATCGTCGTCGGTGTCGCCGGGAGCGTCGGAGTGCTGGCGGGGACCGGGGCCGCGCTCGTCGGCGCGGGCGTCCTTCCCGACCCGCGGCCGGCGGACGGCGCCGCCTTGCGCATCACGCTGCCGGCGTCGCCGTGAGCGTCGCGCGTCCTCGCCCCCTGCTTGTTTCCTGTCCCTTCGGATCCTTCGGACTCTTCGGAACGAACCCCATGCGCACCTTCGCCCGTCCCATGCTCCACGTCGCTGCGACTCTGCTGCCGTTGACCCTCGGGGCCGCCGGCTGCTCGCGGCTCGTCGCCGTCGACCTGACCCTGGCCGAGCCCTGCGGTCAGGAGAACCAGGCGCTCAACGGCGTGTCGTCGTTCCGGATCGTGTCGTCGGGGGCCGAGCCCGACGGCGTCGTCGCCTTCACCAGCGACCAGCCTCAGACGCTGCAGATGGGGCTGGGCGACAAGGTCGTCATCACCGTCGAGGCCTATGCCGACGACATCACCGCCGGCGGCGACCCGACGGCGCCATCGGTGCTGCCCAAGGCGGCGGGGGCCACGATGCCGCTGGCCATCGGCGCCGAGACCGACGCGGTGAAGGGCGTCGTGCTGATCGGCAAGGTCGACTCGTTCGGCGCGCCCCGCGGCGCTGGCGGCTCGTGCACGGCGATGACGAACGGCGCGGCGGTCCCCGGGCGCCACGGCCACACGGCGACGTACCTGCCGAAGGTCAACAAGGTGCTGCTGTTTGGCGGCGCGGTGTGGACGCCCGACGGCGCCGAGGCCTTCCTGAAGAGCGCCGAGGTCTACGACCCGGCGACGGGCACGTTCTCGGCGCTGCCGGCGCCGGCGAACGCGCGCGCGTACCACACGGCGACGGCGTTGCCTGACGGCCGGGTGTTGATCCTCGGCGGGTTCTCGGTGCTGAACGGCACGACGGCGCCGCTCGGCAGCGGCCTGCTCGTCGACGTCAACGCCGACAATACCTACGTCAAGGTCATCCGCATGCGCGTGCCGCGCGCGCACCACACCGCGACGCTGCTCGACGACGTCGGCCTCGTCGGCATCATTGGTGGCTGCACCGGCTACTCGCTGGCTGACGGCTGCGCGCCCGACCGCGCGTCGGGGGGCTCGACGACGGCGCTGACGCCGTCCGTCGAGTACGTGAACGTCGAGGACGTCGGCGACGAGACGCTCGCCGCCGCCGGCAACCTGTCGGGGGGGCGGGCGATGCATACCGCGGTCGCGTTCCCCGGCGGCGCCGCGGGCTTCATCGCCGTGGCTGGCGGGCTCAACGGCGTTGGCGCGCTCGACACTCTCGAGCTCGTGCCGCTGGCGGGCGGGTCATTCGGCGACGGCCTGGTGACGACGGGGCGGCTGCCCGAGCCGCTGGTGCGACACCAGATGGTGGTGGTGGGCGACAAGACCATCGCGCTGACCGGCGGTCAGACGCAGGCGTCCAACGGCATCCTGAATCCGGCGGCGCCAGCGTCGGCGAAGGCGACGGTGTGCGACCTGACGCTGGGGGCCGGCACGTGCAACCAGTGGGCGGATATGACGTCGACGCGCTTCGGCCACGCGATGGCGCGGCTGCGCGACGGCAGCCTGCTGGTGGTGGGCGGCGTGTCGCCGGCGGGGGCGACGGCGGAGGTGCTGCGCGTGGTGCCGGAGGCGAGTGCACCGACGTGGGTGCCGACGGCGGGTCCGTTGGCGGTGGCGCGCGACCGGGCGGCCTTCGCGCTGCTCGGCGGCGACGACTCCCTCGACGGCTTCGTCAACCAGGTCTTGTACTCGGGCGGCCACTCGACGGTCGCGCCGTACGTGACGTCGTCGCTGACCGACATCTATTTCGGCAGCTTGTCGTTCGGTCGCTGACGGGCGGCGCTGACAAGCTCGCTGGCGAGCGACGGTGCCCGCGACCTTCAGCGCAGGCGGATCGTGACCTGGGTACGGTCGACCTTGACGCTCAGGATCGACGAGAACGGCAGGATCAGCTGCTCTTCGCCGAGCAGCTTGATGACGATGTGGTCGGCGCCGACGTCACCGATGCCGTAGCGGGAGTCCTGCAGCTTCTCGGGCCCGGGGCCGAGCACGAGCAGCTTCTTGTCGGCGGTCTGCTCGACGAGGACGTGCTGCAGCGTGCGCACGGGCGGGGCCTTGGTCGCGGCGGGGGTCGGGGCGGAAGAGCGAGGATCGGGCATGTCCGGTTTTTGCCACGGGGACGGCGCGGGGGCGACCCTGACGACCTTGCGCGCGCGCCGTCGCCCGGTCCCGACGCCGCCCAATTCGCCCGACGCCGTTGAATCTGGACAGTGTCCAGGGTCCGCGCTCGGTGCGGCGGGACTCCGCATCGACGTCGACGCCGTTGACGCGTGCCCTCCTGATCGGTCCCATACGGACATGACCAGCGTCGCCGTCGCCGACCGCTCGCCGCCGTCCTTCGAGCCTGGCGCCGCAGCCGGCGTCGCAGCCGGCGCGCCCGGGGCCCGCGCCTCGTCGTCGACAAGGGTGCTCGCCGACGTGGTGTCCCTCGGAAAGCCGCGCATCGCGGCGATGGCGGCGGTGGTGGGCGCTGGCACGTTCTGCCTGTCGACGCCGTCGTTCGCCGCCGCCGCCGTCGCGCGTGGCGCCGTCGGTCTGCTCGGCGTCGTGCTGCTGGTGATGGGCGCGGGGGCGCTCAACATGTGGGTCGAGCGCGACGTCGATGCGCTGATGGTCCGCACGCGGGACCGCCCGTTGGCGGCGCGGCGCCTGTCGCCGCTGGTCGCTTGGCTGGTGGGCGTCGGGCTCGTCGTCGCGTCGCTGCCGCTGCTGCGCGTCGGCGGCAACGACCTGACTTGCGGCCTCGGGCTCTTCAGCCTGTTCCTGTACGTGCTCGTCTATACGCCGATGAAGCGCACAAGCCCGTGGTCGCTCGTCGTCGGCGCGGTGCCGGGGGCGATGCCGGCGTTGATGGGCGGCACCCTGGCGGCGGGCGTCGTCGAACGCGCCGGCGCGGCGATGTTCGGGCTCGTGTTCCTGTGGCAGCTGCCGCACTTCCTCGCGATCTCGCTGTACCGGCAGGACGAGTACCGCGCCGCCGGGCACCGCTTGTTCTCGACGGCGCTCGGCATGCGGACGACGCAGCTGTGGATCGTGGGCACGGCGGCGCCGCTCGCGCTCTTCGGCGTCGCGCTGTGGCCGCTCGCGCTGGGCGGCGTCGTCACTGGCGTCACGGCGGTGGTGGTCGGCCTCTGGTTTCTCGCCGTGTGCGTCGGCGGGCTGCGGCTGCGGGCCCGCGCCGACGTCGACGCCTGGGCGCGGCGGGTCTTCTTCGGCACGCTGATCTGGCAGACGGTGGTCTTCGGCGCGCTCGCCGCCGACCGCCTGCTCGTGGTCGCGGCGCGCCACGCGGGGTAGCCAGCGATGACGTCGGAGCCCTCGCCGTCCTCTCCCGATGCGTCGTCGCCGACGTCGACGCGCCAGCCACCGTGGAAGAACCCGTTCGTCATCGCGTTCGTCGCCGGCGCGATCACGCTGACGGTCTTGCCCTTCCTCGCCAGCCAGACCCTGCGGGCGCCGCCGGCCGTCGCCTCGCTGGGGCCATGGCAGCTCGTCGACCAGGACGGCAAGGCCATCGGCAGCGAGACGCTGCGCGGCCAGGTGTGGATCGCGTCGGTGTTCTTCTCGCGCTGCCCGAGCGTGTGCCCGAAGCAGCAGCGTGCCTTCGCCTCGATCCTGCGTCACGTCGACGATCTGCGCGCGCCCGGCAAGCAGCCGGTCCGCCTCGTCAGCTTCTCTGTCGACCCTGGCTTCGACTCCCCAGAAGTCTTGCGCGCCTGGGCGACGAAGCAGGGCGTCGACCTGTCACGGTGGTCGCTGGTCACCGGACCCGAGGCCGACCTGAAAAAGCTGCTCGTCGAGCGGATGTTCCTCGAGATCGGCGACAAGACCCCGGTGCCCGGCACCGACCTCTTCGACATCGCCCACGCCAGCCGCTTCGTGCTCGTCGACCAGAACGGCGACGTGCGCGGCTACTGGCCCACCGACGACCTGGGCCGCGGCAACCTGATCAACGCCGCGCGCCTGCTGTGGAAGAAGGGTCCGCGGCCCTGACGACGGCGACGGCGACCACCCACCGCCGGCGACCGCCGATGCTCCGTCGGACCGTCAACGGCTGACGGAAGGTCGAGCGAGACGATGCGCCGGGCGAGGAGCGCCGCGAGCGTGGTGGACGCCGGTGAGCGAGCGCCGCCGGCCGGCAGCGAAGTCGCAGCCGTGCTTCCGTCAGCCTGTCAGTGTTTCTCGGGGACGAAGTCCGGCGGCAGGTTGCTGCCGTCGCCGAAGAAGAATTGCTCGCACTGCTGCTTCAACAGCTGCCGCGCCGACTTGTCGGACAGGTCGATGCGGTACTCGTTCATCAGCATCTTCTGGTGCTCGAGCCACTGGCCCCACGCCTCCTCCGAGACTTGCGCAAGGATCCGCGCCCCAAGCTCGCCGGGAAACGGCGCCTTCGCCAACGCCAGAGCGGTCTTCTTCAGTTTCACGCACTGCACGGTCTTGTCGCTCATGGCCACCTCCTACGCTCTCGGGCTGGATGCGCAAGCGAGGGGACACGCGCTCCACGCCGCCGCCGACTTGCGATAGCATGCACCATGTCCGACGCTCCCCTGGTGGGCAGCATGGCCCTCGACTTTGCCGTCCCGCCGACGGAGAACCGCCTCGTCCGCCTTGACGACTACGTCGGCCGCTGGCTCGTTGTGTTCTTTTATCCGAAGGCCTTCACCCCCGGCTGCACGAAGGAGGCAGGCGCCTTCACCGCGCAGAGCCACGCGATCGAGGCGCTGAGCGCCAGCGTCCTTGGCGTCTCGGTCGACGACCTCGCCGTGCAGTGCGCCTTCGCCCGCGAGCAGCACCTGGGCTTCGCGCTGCTCGCCGACGTCGACCAGCCGATGTTGAAGGCGTGGGGCGTCAGCCGCGGGCTCCTGCCGTTCGACGAGCGTGTGACCTTCATCGTCGACCCCGACGGCGTCGCGCGCGCGCGCTTCCACCACGAAGTGCAGGCGACGAGGCACGTCGACGACGTCCTCGCCTTCCTGCGCGCGCAGGTCCCTGGCCCGGCGTCCTCGTCGCCATGAGCGCGCTGTTCTCGTCCACCCGCGACACCTTCGCCCCCGGCCTGTTCGACGGCGTCACCGTCGCCGTCACTGGCAGTGGCTCGGGCATCGGCCGCCTCACCGCGATCCGTTTCGCCGCACTTGGCGCGCGGGTCAGCCTGTGCGGCCGCCGCCCGCACGCGCTCGAGGAGTCGAAGCTGCTCGTCGACGAAGCCGCCTGCGCCGCCGGCTTCAAGACGTCGTGCTTCGTCGCAAGCGCTGACGTCAAGCAGCCCGCTACGCTCGCCGCGTGGGTCACGGACACCGTCGATGCGCTGGGCCCCGTCGACGTCCTCGTCTGCAACGCCGGCGCGAATTTCCTCGCCCCGGCGGCGAGCATCAGCCCCAACGGCTTCGCCACCGTCGTGGGCACCGTGCTGCTCGGCACCTGGAACACCGTGCACGCGTGGTTCCCACATCTGTCCGAGCGCGGCCGCGCCAGCATCGTGATGATGGCGGCGACCAACGGCTACACCGCATCGCCGCTGATGGCCCACTCGGGCGCTGGCAAGGCGGGCATGTTGAACCTGACCCAGACGCTGGCTGTCGAGTGGGCGGGGCTTGGCATCCGCGTCAACGCCGTCGCCCCCGGCCCTGTCGACACCGAGGGCGCCAACGCCCGCCTGTGGGCTGACGCCGAGGCGCGCGCGCGGGTCGAGCAGACGGTGCCGCTCGGCCGCATGGGGAACGCGCGCGACTGCGCCGACGCCGTGCTGTTCCTGTGTTCGCCGGCGGCGTCGTTCATGACAGGAACGACGCTGACCATCGACGGCGGCAACTTCTTGAAGCCGCTGCCGGCCCTTCTGTGACGATGTCGCCGCGCGCGCGAAGGAGACGACGATGAAGCAGGTGTTCTGTGTCGGCACCGACGACGACGCCAGCCGCGCGGTGCGCGTCGACGACGTCGCCGATCCTGCCTGCCCCGACGACGGCGTCGTCGTCGCGGTCAAGGCGCGTCCGATAAACCCTGCCGACCTGCTGCTGCTGAACGGGCGGCACGTGTTCTCGCCGACGCTGCCGGCGGCGGTGGGCATCGAGGGCGCGGGCGTCGTGGTCGCTGCGGGGCCGCGCTCGCGACTGACGGCGGGCACCGTCGTCGCCATCCCGCAGGGCGGCACATGGCGCGAGCAGATGGCGCTGCGCGACGACCAGGTGCTCGCCTTGCCCGCCGACGTCGAGGTCGAGCAGGCGGCGATGCTGTGTGTGAACCCGTTCACGGTGATGGGCATGCTCGAGGGCGTCGCCGCCGGCGCCACGGTGATCGTCAACGCCGGCACGTCGGCGGTGTCGAAGCTCGTGATCGCGGTCGCCCGGCAGCGCGGGATCGCCGTTGTTGCCGTCGTGCGCGACGCCCGCGCCACCGATGAGCTGAAGGCGCTGGGCGCCGTCGCGGTGCTCGTCGACGGCGACGACCTGGCGGCGCGGGTGGCGCCGGTGGCGCCGTCGCCGGTGGTGCGGGCGCTCGACGCCGTGGCGGGCAGCGCCAGCGGTCGCCTCTACGACTGCGTCGCCGACGGCGGCGACCTTGTGGTGTACGGGCTGTTGGCGAGCGACCGCGTGGAGCTGCCGGCGGCGCGCCTGGTCTTTCGCGACGTGACGGTGCGCGGGTTCTCGCGGCTGCGGATCTTCGCGGCGATGCCTCCCGCGCGCCGGCGCGAGATCACCGACGAGCTGGTGGCCCTGCTCGCCGACGGCACGCTGCGCGTCGACGTCGAGGCGCGCTATCCCCTCGCCGACGTGGCCGCCGCTCTCGCCCACCAGACCCGCCCCGGGCGACGCGGCAAGGTCCTGCTCGTGTCCTGAACAGACCGTGCCGTTCGCGCAGGGCCGGGCCGTCTGCTTGCTTCGCACCGACCGCCTCGGTGAGAGTCGGGCTGCCGCCGAAGCGGCCAGAGGCTCCCGTGCAGAAGCGTGTGTCGCGTTCGATCCTCGCCGCGTTGTCCGTCGTCGTCGCCACCGCCTGCGCGACGCCCGCGCCGTCGCCGTCGTCGACGGCTGGCGCCACGCAGCCCGCGGCGCCGTCGGGGCCGCCCGCGGGGCTCGGCCGCCGCGACAACGCGGCCACGATCGGGCCCTTCGGCAGCGGGGCGCTGACGCTGCGCGCGCACCAGTCGGCCGAGTACTCGGCGACGGTCAACTCGTGGCTGCTCGAGACCGCCACCGAGGTCGCCATCGTCGACGCGCAGCTGGTGATGCCCGAGGCGCAGAAGGTCGTGGAGCTCGTGCGCTCGACCGGCAAGAAGCTCGCGTGGGTGTGGGTCAGCCACGGCCACCCCGACCACTACGCCGGCCTCGAGGCGCTGGCGACGGCGTTCCCCGGCGTGCCGCTTTATGCGCGGTCGTCCACGGTGACCGACGGGCCCGAGCTGCTGAAGAAGTTCGACGCGCCGCTGCAGAAGTTCTTTCCCGGCGAGATGACGAAGGGGCCGATGGCGCTGTCGCCCTACACCGCGGCGACCCTCGCCGTAGGCGGCGTCGAGGTGAAGATCGTCGACATCGAAGGCGGCGAGCACCCGACGTCGACGATGCTCGTGATCCCGTCGCTGCGCGGCGCGCTCGTCGGCGACCTCGTCTACCACAAGGTCCACCCGTGGCTGAACGAGATGGACGACGTGGGCGTGCTGAAGCACGTCGACATGCTCTCTACCCTCGCCGACGTCGACACGTTCTACCCCGGGCACGGCGAGCCCTTCGGCCGTGACTTCCTGCCCGTCTACCGCGGCTACGTCACTGACTTCCTCGCCGAGGTGCCGCAGGCGAAGGACGGCAACGACCTCATCGAGCGCGTCTGGCGTCGCTACCCCGACTGGCGCACGATGGCGGGGCTGCGCTTCTCGGCCAACGCGTACATCGGCGCGCGCGCGTCCGGCGCCGCGAAGTAGCGCCACGTCAGCTGCACGCCAGCTCCCCGTCAGCTTCGACCGGCGGCCGCGCGTGAGCCCGCGCACGTCGGGGGAGCCATCCACGCAACGCGCGCGGAACCGGGACCCATGCGGCCGATGGGGGCCGTGATAGACGCCGTCCATGCAGCGTGCGTTGCACCGGGTTATCTTACCGCCGCCCCTTGCACGCGTCGCGCAGGCGACACCACCGGCTGCCACCACAGCCAGAGAGAGATGAGCGCCATGAAGATCGGAATCCTTGGTTCGGGCAACGTCGGTCAGTCGTTGGCGAAGGGGCTCAAGGGCCTCGGCCACGACGTCGTGATTGGCAGCAGCGCCGGCAACAAGCTCGCGGCGTTCTCGGCCGAGACCGGCGTCGCCGAGCAGAAGTTCGCCGACGCCGTCGCCGGCGCCCACGTCGTGATCGTCGCGTTGAAGGGGCAGGGCGCCGAAGAGATCGTGCGCGGTCTGGCCGGCTCGCTGGCCGGCAAGGTCGTGCTCGACGCCACCAACCCCATCGCCGGCGAGGCGAAGGGCGGCATCGTGCCGTACTTCACCGGGCCCAACGACAGCCTGCTGCAACGCCTGCAGAAGGCGGCGCCCGGCGCGAAGTTCGTCAAGTGTTTCAACTCGGTGGCGGCGCATGTGATGGTCAAGCCGCACTTCAAGTCGGGCACGCCGGCGATGTTCATCTGCGGCGATGACGCCGAGGCGAAGGCGACGACGACGAAGCTGCTCGCCGAGCTCGGCTGGGCCGCCGAGGATGTCGGGGGCAGCGAGGCCGGCAACGCCGTCGAGGCGCTGTGCCAGCTGTGGTGTGCGCCGGGCTTCCTGCGCAACGACTGGTCCCACGCGTACGCCGTGCTACGGTCCTGAGCATCGGAGAGTGAGCAGGGCTCCGGGTCATCCTGACTGGCCATCGTCGCCGGTCGGCTCGACCCGGGCGCTTTGCGGGTAGGGATGCGGGCGTCGTTTTGAGGGGGCTGCCGCGTCGGGCTCCCTCACCGGAAGGAGATTGCAGTGGCTCGTACACCGCTGTTTCGTTTGCTGCAGAAGCTCGATCGCCGTCATCGCGCCCGTGATGCCGCGTCGTCGTCGGAGGCGAGCGTGGGCGCCGCTGCGGGCCCCGTCCGCATCGACCGGCGTTCGTTTCTCTGGGCCGCCGGCGCCGTCGTCGCCGCGCCGACGCTCGGAGCGGCGTGCGGCGGCAGCGAGAACCCGCCGCCGTCGTCGGGCAAGCGGGTCGCCGTCGTCGGCGGCGGCATCGCCGGCCTGCACTGCGCCTATCGCCTGAAGGACCTGGGCGCCGACGACGTCGTGCTGTTCGAGGCGCAGGACCGCATCGGCGGGCGCATGTTCTCGGACCGCACGACGTTTGCTCCGCTGAATTGCGAGCTCGGCGCCGAGCTCATCGACACCGGTCACGAGACCATGCGCGATCTGGCGGCCGAGTTCGGCATCGAGCTGCACGATTTCACCACCGACGACGCCGAGCTCGAGCTCATCGTGGCGTTCCTGGGCGGTCGCCGGGTGCCGGTGGACGAGCTGCTGACCGCCTACGCCCCCATCGCCGCGCGCATCGACGCCGACCTCGCCACCATCGGCGGCGACGGCTACGTCACCTACGACGCGCCCAACGGCGGCGAGCTGCTCGACGCGCTGTCGATCACCGGCTGGTTCGATCGGCTCGTCGACGAAGGCGTGATCGCCGCCGACAACGTCGCCCGCCAGCTGTTCGAGCTCGCCTACACCACCGAGTACGGGCTCGAGCCGTCGGAGCAGTCCGCGCTGAACGTGCTCTTCCTCGTGTCGACGTCGACCACCGACCTCGCGCCCTACGGCGACTCCGACGAGCGGTTCCGCGCCGCCGCAGGCAACGACACGTTCATCACGGCCCTGGGCGACCGCCTCGGCGACGTGGTGAGGAAGGGTCACCGGCTGACGGCGCTGCGGCGCGGCACCGATGGCCGGTTCACGCTGAGCTTCACGACCGCCTCCGGCGGCGTCGAAGAGACCGCCGACGAGGTCGTGCTCGCCCTGCCGTTCACGATGCTGCGCGAGGTCGCGCTCGACGACAGCCTCGCGCTGTCGTCGGCCAAGCGGGCGGCCATCGACACCATCGGCTACGGCACGAATGCCAAGCTGATGGTCGGGTTCAACGAGCCCGTGTGGCGCAACAAGCAGGCCGGCAACACGAGCAACGGCGAGGTCTACAGCGACACCGGCTTCCAATCGATGTGGGAGACCTCGCGGCTGCAGACGGCGTCGACCGAGGGCATCGCCACCAACTTCACCGGCGGCGCCCACGGCGTGGAGATCGGCGACGGCACGCCCGCCGAGCAGGCCACGGCCTTCGTCGGCGAGCTCAACGGAATCTTTCCTGGCGTTGCCGCCGCGTTCAACGACAAGGTCGCGCGCTTCCACTGGCCGACGAACGCGTTCGTGAAGGCCAGCTACGCCTGCTACCGCCCCGGCCAGTACGCCGCGATCTGCGGCGCCGAGGGCGAGCCCGAGGCCTCGGGTCACCTGCACTTCTGCGGCGAGCACACGAGCCTCGACTTCCAGGGCTACATGGAGGGCGGCGCCGTTACCGGCGCGGCGGCGGCGCTGGCCGCCGCCGAGAACGTCGGCGTCGACACCCAGGCCCTGCGCGTCGATGGCCCCGCGGCGCGCATCCTCGCCCGCGCCGACGTCGTGCGTCGCCATCGTCGGCTGCGTCGTCGTCGCTGACGACCGCGACGGCCGTCAGAAGACGCCGGGGAGAAAGCGCTTCTTCGTGCCCATCTGCTCGGCGTAGCCGGGCAGGGCGAACAGCACGCGCTCCTCGGCGCGGATGCGGAAGAACAGCACGACGGCGTTCAGCGCCGAGACGACGACGAGCGTGACGAAGCAGCCGTGGGCCAGCGGCAGGAAGACCAGCTCGGCGATCACGATGGCGTAGTTCGGATGACGCACGTACCGGTACGGCCCGGCGACGACGACGGCGTCGGGCTGCACGATGCGCACGTTCCAGCGCGCGCCCAGCGTCGACAGCGTCCACACCCGCGCGACGCCGAGCAGCAGGAGCGCCGCCGCCGACGTCGCGAACAACGGCGTCGAGAACGGCCGCTCGAGCAGCGCGACCTCGAGGGGGCCGAGCAAGAACGGCAGCACGTGCAGCACGACCATGACGACGAACACCGGCTCGCGCTGCGGCCGCGCCCCGCGCGCCGTCGCCTGCGCCGTCAAGCGACGCGCGACGACGAGCTCGGCGATGCGCGCTGCGCCCATCACCGTCAACAGCACGAGATAGGCGACGAAGCCGGCGTCCACCGACGTCGTCGTCACGGCTCGCCCGTCGGCTCGCCCGTCCAGCGCCCGAGCACCATCTCGGCGGAGAAGCCAGGGCCGAACGCCGTCAGCAGGCCGCGTTGGCCGTCCTTCGGCGCGCGGCGCTCGAAGGTGTTCTTCAAGACGACGAGCACGCTGGCCGACGACAGGTTGCCGACGTCGCGCAGGCACTCGTAGCTCGAGGCCAGCGCGCCCTCTTGCAGGTCGAAGGTGCGGGCGACCTCGTCGATGACCTTCTTGCCGCCGGGGTGCAGCACGTGGAAGTCGACGTTGCTGCCGCGCAGGCCCTGGCTGTCGAGGTAGCCGAGCATCACCGGGCGGATGGCGCGCTCGACGGCGCCGGGGATGCCCTTGTCGAGGACGAGGTGCAGGCCCGAGTCCTTGACCTCGAACCCCATGTAGCCCCAGCTGTCCTCGAACAGCCACGACTGCGACGACTCCATCGCAAAGCCGGTGACCGGGCCGGCCGTGCCGTCGTCGGCGCGGACGACGCAGGCGGCGACGCCGTCGCCGAACAGCAGCGCGCCGACGAGGGCCTGCATCGAGAAGTCCTGCCGCTGGTAGGTCAGCGAGCAGAACTCGTGGGCCACGATCAGGACGTTCCTGCCGCCGGCGGCGATGTGCTCGCGGGCGAGGCCGAGGGCGAAGGCGCCGGCGGCGCAGCCGCGCTCGGTGACCGGCAGGCGCTTGGTGGTGCGCGTCATGCCGAGGGCGGGGATGAGGTGCGCGCACAGCGCGGGGATCATGAAGCCGGTGCACGACGTCGTGATCACGAAGTCGATGTCGCCTGCCTGCAGGCCGGCGTTCACGATGGCTTCGCGCGCGGCCTGCTCGCCGAGCTCCTTGCTCGCCTCGATGAAGCGATCGTTGCGGTAGCCGAAGCCGCGCTCGACGATCGTGTCTTCGATCGTCTGCACGAGCCAGCGACGGTCGATGCCGGCGTTGCCGAGGATCTTCTTCATCCGGCCGAGGTGCCGGTGGTCGCTGCCAAGCACGCGTTCGGCGTAGACAGCTACGTCATCGCGGGTCAGCGCGTGCGGGGGCAGGGCGAGGGCGGGCTTGCAGGCGATGGCACGGGTAGGCACTTGAAACCTCGTAGCAGGCGCGACGTCTTCGACAATGTCCGCTGCACATTCATCCGGTGATGCTCACGTGGCCGGTGCGCTGCGAGCCCACGCGGATCGTCACCGGCCCGTCACCGAAGACGACGAAGCGGCACGTGCGCCGCGACGGCAGCGCCTGGCTCGACTGGTACGGCCACGTGCCGACGCCGCCATGGCGGCCGGCGTGGGTGCCGCCCAGGTGGCCGAGGGTGCGGCGCGCGCCGTCCTTCACGCGGCTCGCGTCGTCGATCACGACGTGCACCGGCTCGTTGTGCGGCAGCCCGCGGGCGACGTCGGGGCCCGCCGTCGACACGCCGCCGCGGTTCTCGACGGTGATGGTCAGCAGGTGGGCGCCGTCGGCGAGCGGCTCGCGGCGCGTCGTTACGTGCAGCCGCGGCAGCAGCGCCAGCAGGCGGAAGAACACCGCGGCGTGCCCACGGCACAACTCGTCGACCAGCGGCCCCTCGGGCGGGTTCCAGACGGAGAAACGGGCGTCGAGGCCGCCAATTTCGACGTCGCCGAGCTGCGGGTGGGTCGCCTTCGTCCACGGGCGCAGCGGGCTCGCACCCAGGTGACCGAGCGTGCGCGCGAGCAGCTCCATCTGGCCGCGGCTCTGGCGCGCGTAGACGTCGATGAAGCGCCTGGGCCGCGGCAGCCCGGCGCGGGCGTAGAGATCCCACAGCTCGACGGCCCACGCGTACGCGCCGCGCTGCAGGAACGCGTAGTCGACGAGGTCGCCGCGCAGCGGCGTCTCGGGCGTGTAGAGGAACTCGTGGAAGCCCGACACCGTCGGCACGCGGGCGTGGGCCGTCGTCCACTCCTCGACGAGGCGAAAGAGCGCGAGGTCGTCGCCCGACAGCTTGTCGTCGCTCTTGTCGCCGAGGGGACGGATCCACACGCCGCCGTAGGTGTGCAGGTTCACCCAGAAGTACAGGTGCGGGGTCGCTGTCGCGAACGCCATCAGCGCGCGCGCCTCGGGGCTGCTGCCGACGTAGTCGCCGGCGCCGTACTGCAGCGGCTCGGGCTGCCAGCCCCAGCTGAAGTTGCGGTTCAGATCGAGGGGGTTGTCGTCGTAGAAGCCCCACGGCGGCACCGCGTTGCCGTCCCAGTCGTCGATGACGCCCTCGGGGTACAGCGCGTAGAACGGGCCGTCGTCGTCGATGTCGCGGGGCAGCATCAGGCCGGGGATGGTCTTGCTCTCGACGAAGCCGCCGCACGGGTCGAGCACGCGCATGCGGCGGATCTGGCCGTCGCCGTCGACGTCGACCTGGCGCCAGCGGGGCAGGGCGGTCTGGCGCGTGTCGACGGGGGAGCTGCGCACGAAGCGACCAGCCTCGTGCACGGCCTCGGCGCCGTCGGGGGACAAGGAGGGCGCGACGACGACGAGGGCGTCCTTCGCGGCGGCGGCGACGGCGGCGGACAGGCCGTGGCGATCGTCGCCCTCCTGCAGCGCCAGCAGGTCGAGCACGAAGGCGAGGGCGACGTTGGTGCCGACGAACTCGCCGGCGTGCATGTTGGCGTCGATCCACAGCGCTGGACGCGGCCGGTCGGGATCTCGGCCGACGACGACGACGTACAGCGGCCGGCCGAGCGCCGAGCTGCCGATGCGCTGCAGCCGGACGAGGTCGGGGTGACGGGCCGCGAGCTGTTGCAGCACCTGCTGCTGCTCGGCGTAGCGGAGATAGCGACGGCGTACGTCGTCCGGGGACACGTTCATGTCCCGAACATGCTGAGCGTAGGCGTGCATGTCGAGACGTAGTTCGCCCACCGGGGGCGAACCACGTTCATGACCCGACAACGTGCGAGCCCTTCACCGAACCTGAATCCACGACCGTCTCGCGACATAGAGGACCCATGAAAAGGCTCGCCCTGATGCTGCCTACGCTCGCCGTCGCCCTGGTCGCCGCCTGTACTTCGTCGCTGGATCAGCTCTGCCTGGAGCGGGCGACCCGCAGCGGAGAAGAAGACCCGGCCGCCGCCTGCGAGGACGCCGAAGAGGACCTCAGCGAGGACGAGCAGGCGCTGCGCGACGCCTGCAACGCCGAGTACGAGGCCTTCGCCGGCTGCTTCCTCGACGACGCCGCCTGTCAGGACTTCGGCCCGGTGAAGGTCTTCGCTCCCGGGGCCGAGGACGCCTGCAGCGCCGAGGGCGAGGCGCTGACCGACCGCACCGAGGCGAACGGCTGAACGTCGCCCGCTGCGTGCTCGCGCGCGCTCCGGGGAGCACGACGAGCACAGCCACGCAGGGCGGGCTTCGGCCCGCCCTGCGTCGTCTCGGTGGGTCCGCCGGCGCCCACGGCGGCGCACGTCGAGCCTGCCCTTTTGCCACGCTGGCGAAGCGTCCTACCGTCATCGCATGCACGATGCGTCGCTCGCGAAAGAAGCCCTGGCCGAGCTGCCCGCCGACGTCGGCGACAGCCCGCTGTTCAACGCCGACCTTGCCCCCGTGCCGACGGCGCGACGCAACTGGACGACGTACAACTTCGCGGCGCTGTGGATCTCGATGGCCCACTGCATCCCGACGTACACGCTGGCCGGCGGGCTGATGGCCAAGGGCATGAACTGGTGGCAGGCGCTGTTCACCGTCGGGCTCGGCAACCTGATCGTGCTGGTGCCCATCCTGCTGAACGCCCACCCGGGCACCGCCTACGGCATCTCGTTTCCGGTGCTGGCGCGGGCGAGCTTTGGCACCACGGGCGCCAACATCCCCGCGATCCTGCGCGCGCTGGTGGCCTGCGGCTGGTTCGGCATCAACGCTTTCGTCGGCGGCGAGGCGCTGAAGACCTTCGTCGTCACGTTCGTGCCGGGCTTCGCGACGCTGGGCGGCGGCGCCACCATCGCCGGCCTGTCGCTGTCGTCGGCGATCACGTTCCTCGCCTTCTGGGCGATGAACATCTTCATCCTGTACCGCGGCATGAACGCCATCCGCGTCTTCGAGAACTGGGCGGCGCCCATCGTGCTCGTGCTGGCCGCGCTGCTGCTCGGCTGGGTGTGTCTGCGCGCCGGCGGCGTGGGGCCGCTGCTCACGCGGCCGTCGCAGTTCGCCAGCGTCGGCGACTTCTGGCCGGTGTTCATCCCTTCGTTGACGGCGATGATTGGCTTCTGGTCGACGCTGTCTTTGAACATCCCCGACTTCACGCGCTTCGGCCGCGGCCAGCGGGAGCAGATGGTGGGTCAGGCTCTGGGCCTACCTACGACGATGATCGCGTTCTCGGCGATGGCCATCGTGATCACGAGCGCCTCGGCGGCGGTGCTGCCCGCCGTGCCGCTCGACCAGCTGTGGAACCCCGACGTCGTGCTCGGCTTCATGACGTCCTCGACGCCGCCGCTGGGCCACGACGCGCCGCTCATCGCCGGCGCCGGCGTGCGCGCCATTGTGGCCGTCATCGCCGTGTTCGGCATCGTGATCGCCACGCTGAGCGTGAACATCGCCGCGAACGTCGTCAGCCCGGCGCAGGACTTCGCCAACCTGTCGCCGCGGCACATCAGCTTCCAGACCGGCGGGCTCATCACCGGCCTGCTCGGCATCGTCTGCATGCCGTGGAAGCTGCTCGCCGACCCGGCGACGTATCTGGGAGGCTGGCTCGGCGGCGTCGGCGGGCTGCTCGGCCCGGTCGCCGGGATCATGATCGCCGACTACTGGATCGTGCGCCGCAAGCGGCTCGACGTCGCCGACCTGTTCCGCCCCCACGGCCAGTACACCGGCACCAACCCGGTCGCGTTGGTCGCCCTCGCCGCTGGCGTGTTGCCGAACTTGCCCGGGTTCCTCGCTGGCATCCACGCCATCGGCCCGGTCTCGGGTTTCTTCGCCGACGTCTACCCGTACGCGTGGTTCTCGGGGTTCTTCCTCGCGCTGGTGGTCTACGCGCTGGGGATGAAGCTGAAGGGGCCGCTGCCCCAGTCCACCAACGACAGCTCGATGAACTGACGTGCTGGCGGAGCGCACGCAGTCCGTCGGGCGCTACGCCCCCTCGCCCACCGGCGACCTGCACGTCGGCAACGCCTTCGCCGCCGTCGTGACGTGGGCGCGCGCGCGGCAACGACGCGGTTGTTGCCTGCTGCGCATCGAGGATCTCGACACGCCGCGCGTCGTCGCTGGTGCCGCCGGGCGGATCGTGAAGGACTGCGCTGCCCTGGGCCTCGCCTTCGATCCCTTCGTGGTCGCCGACGCCGCCGGCGACGAGGCCGTGCAGGACGGCGTCGTCTGGCAGTCGCGTCGGACGCGCGCCTACGCCGATGCGCTGCAGGCGCTCGTGGACGACGGCCTCGTGTTCGCCTGCCGCTGCTCGCGCAGGGACCTGCAGCGCGCCGCGTCGGCGCCGCACGCCGGCGACGAGGGCCCGGTGTACCCGGGTACGTGCCGCGAGCTCGGCATCCCGCTGGATGCTCCCGACGTCGCCCTGCGCGTGCGCGTCGACCGTCTCGCGCGGCGCCACGGCGATCCGGGCCACGGCGCTGCGGGCCACAGCGCCGTCGTCGCCGTCGACGACGCCTGGCAGGGCTGCTTCGCCCACGATGTCACCACCGACGTCGGCGACTTCGTCGTGCGCCGGCGCGACGGCCTGTTTTCGTATCAGCTGGCGGTCGTCGTCGACGACCGCTGGCAGGGCGTCACCGAGGTGGTACGGGGCGCCGACCTGTTGGCGTCGGCGCCGCGGCAGATCCTGCTGCACCGCGCGCTCGCCGCGTCCGACGGGACGCCGCCTCGGCCGCCGTCGTTCGCCCACCTGCCGCTGCTCGTCGACGGCGACGGCCAACGGCTGAGCAAGCGGTCGCCGCAGGCGCCGGGGCTCTTGGGCGCGGTGCTGCAGCAGACGTCGGCGCCGGCGTTGATCGGTCACTTCGCGGCGCTGCTCGGCGTCGTCGTCGCCGGCGCCCGGCTCACTGTCGAGGAATTCGCCGCGCTGCCGCTCGAGGCGGCGCTACAGCGACCCACCGTGGGTTGGGCGCCGCCGGGCTGACGGCAAGGCGGGGCAGCGCGAGCGGCGGCCTATCGACGCCGACGACGGCCGCTGTATCGTCGTGCTGGTGGTGCATCCCCGATGGTGAAGACAGCGCTCGTCGTCGAAGATGACAATGGCATGCAGGCCGTCGTGCGCGAGGCGCTCGAGGCCGCCGGGCTGCAGGTGTTGGTCGAAAAAGACGGCGACTGGGCCTTCAAGGCGCTGCAGCGGCGGCTGCCCGACGTGCTCGTGACCGACCTGCTGCTGCCGCAGATCGGCGGCTTCGAGCTGATCGAGAAGCTGCGGGCGCTGCCCGGTGGCGAGCACGTCGCTGTTGTCGTCATGTCCGGCATCTACAAGTCGGCGCGCCACAAGCGGCAGGCCACCGAGAAGCTCGGCGCCGTCGCCTGCCTCGACAAGCCCTTCGCCCTCGAAGAGCTCGTCGTCGTCGTGCAGCAGGCCGTAGGCGAGGCGCCGAAGAAGCGCCGCGCCGCCGACAGCGGTCTGCCGAAGGCGCCCAAGCCGCAGGCTCACGGCAGCGTCCGCGCCGAGGGCATGGTCGACGATCCCCTCGCCGACTTCGACAGCCGCCTTGACAAGAGCGATGGCGAGCGCGCCGGCCAGAGCCTGCCCGCCGAGCGCACCGTGCGCGGGAACCTGAAGAACAAAAGGTTCCCGGAGGTGCTCGCTCAAATGTATCGTTGGAAGGCGACTGGAGCGCTGCTGGTCCGTCGGGGAAGGATCAAGAAAATCGTCTACGTCAAGGACGGCTATCCCGTCTTCGTGAAGTCGAACCTGATGTCCGAGTGCCTGGGTCGTGTGCTCGTGCGCGAGAAGATGATCAGCGAGGACGAGTGCGAGCGCTCGCTGGTCATCGCGAAGAGCCCCGCCGGCGGCGGGCGCCAGCAGGGCACGGTGCTCATCGAGATGGGCGCGCTGTCGCCGCACAACCTCGTCTTCGCCCTGCAGCTACAGCTCGAGCAGAAGCTGTTCGATGTCTTCGCCTGGCCAGACGGCGACTACCAGTTCAGCGCCCGCATCGAACTGCCGGCGCAGTCGGTGCAACTCGACATGACGCTGGTCACCATCGTCAGCGAGGGCGTGCGCCGCAAGTTCACCGACACGCAGCTGCAGGACCTGCTCGAGCCGTTCCTCGACGCGTTCGTCGGTCCGCACCCCGAGCCGGGGATGCGCGTCGAGGACCTGCCGCTCGAGCTCGACGAGCGCGCCCTGGTCGACCGCATCGACGGCCGCCGCACGCTGCGTGACCTGGTAGCCCACGGCGGCATGCCGCCCCGGGCGGCCCGGCAGCTGCTGTACGCGTTGATCGCCGCCGAGATCGTGCTGCCCTCGATGCGCCCCGCGCGCTCCGGCGCGCGCGGCGACGAGCGTCCATCGACGCCGCCGGCCGCGTCGTCGTCGTCGGCGTCGATGGCGGCGTTGCCGCCGTCGCCGCTGGCGACGCGGACGACGCCGCCGCCCCTGCCGAAGAAGCGTGAGAGCACGGCCCCGCTGCCACTGCAGGCGGCAGTGACGACATCGCCGTCGTTGCCACCGCGCCGCTCGGCCGCCGGTGATCCGGTGCTCGCCCCCGCCGCCCTCGCTGAGGTCGTCAGCGTCGAGGAGCTCCGCGCCCGCCTCGTCGAGCGGGCGCGGCTGTGGAAGCGCCAGAACCACTTCGAGGCCCTCGGCGTCAGCCAGCGCGCCGGCGTCGACGAGCTCCAGCGCGCCTATCAGGCCCTCGTGCGCGACCTGCACCCCGACCGCCTGCGCCGGACCAGCGACGGCGCGCTGCCCGCCGACGCCCGCGCCCTGGCCGACCAGCTGCACCACCAGCTCACCACGGCGTTCGAGACGTTGTCCGACGAGCGCCGCCGCGCCGACTACGCCGCCCGCCTCACACCGGGGCCCCGCACCGCGGCGTCCGACGACATCACCCGCTTGCTCAAGGCCGACACGGCGTTTCGCAAGGGCGAGGCGGCCCTCGACGCCGAGCGCCTCGCCGACGCCGTCGTCCACTTCCGCGACGCTGCTGGCCTCTTCCCCGACGAGGGCGAGTTCCAGGCGTCGCTGGCGTGGGCGCTGTACCGGCAGGCCCCCGACGACCCTGTCGTGCAGGTCGACGTGATCGGCCGCCTGCAGCGCGCCACCGAGCTCGCGCCCCGCTACGACCGCGGCTGGCTGTGGTTCGGCCGCGTCCTGCAACGCGCCGGGCGCCCCGGCGAGGCGCTGAAGCAGTTCGAGCGCGCCTTGCAGTGCAACCCCGACAGCCGCGACGCGCAAAGCGAGCTGCAGCTGCTCGCTCCGGCCCGCTGACGGCCCGTCCCGACGACGCGCACAAAAAGCCAGCGCCCACAGCCACGTCGACGCCTGCGCCGACCTCAGCGCCCGCGACCGCCGAGGACGACGGCGCCGACGAAAAACACTCCACCGACGAGCACCATCGCCGCCCCCGCCGGCACCGGCGTAGCCGCCGACACCACCAGCCCCAGCACCCCCGACGCCAGCGCGACGACGACGGCTGTGACGACGTTGCGTCCGAGCCCCGCGCCCCACGCCCGCGCCGTCGCCGCTGGCAGCACCAGCAGCGCCTCGACCAGCAGTGCGCCCACCACGCGGCTGGCGACGACGACGGCGGCGGCCAGCGCCACGACGAAGGCGAGCTCGGCGAAGAACGCCCGCCGGCCGGCGGCCGCCGCGAGCCCCGGGTCGAGGGCGTCGAGCAACAACGCCGGCGCCGCGCCCGCGGCGATGACGGCGACGCCGACGGCGACGACGGCGACCACGACGAGGTCGGCCGAGCGCACCGTGAGCGGGCTGCCGAACAGCACGGCCTCGAGCTGGTGGACATTGAAGCGGCGGGTGACGACGACGAGCGCCGCGACCCCCGCCGCCAGCGACAGCGCGAGGAACACCCCGGTGAGCGTGTCGGCGGGCAGCCGCCCGTGGCGACGCAGGACCACCAGCCACACCGCGCACAGCCCCGTCGTGCCGAGCAGGCCGACCCACGGCGCGTCGACGGGCTCGCCGAGGGCCACGCCGACGGCGACGCCGGCCATCGCCGCCTGCCCGAGCGCTGTCGAGAAGAACGCCAGCCGCCGCGCCGTGACGAGCACGCCCAGCGCGCCGAACAGCGGTGTCACCACGAGCACCGCGAGCAGCGCCTTCGCCAGGAACGAATGCGCAAACGCCGGCGGCAGCGCGCCGGCCGCCGCCAGCGCCGCGAGCGCGCGCGACAGGGCGTCGACGACGTCGTCGACGACGCCGACCGGCACGGCGGCGGGGTTCATCGCGGAGCCTCCGCCGGTGCGAGGCGGGTGACGACGTCGGAGACGGCGGCCACCTGGCGCTCGTCGTGGGAGACCAGCAGCACGCCGGCGCCGTCGTCACGGGCGCGGCGCACCAGCGCGTCGACGACGGCGCGGCTCGGCGCGTCCACCGACGCCGACGGCTCGTCGAGCAGGCACAGCGCCGGCCGCGGCAGGACCGCCAGGGCGGTCAGCAGGCGCGCGAGCTCGCCGCCCGACAGCGCCGACAGCGCGCGCCGCGGTGGCACCCGCCCGGCGAGCCCCGCGGCGTCCAGCGCTGCGTCGACCGCGACGCGGCGCCCGCGCGGCGGCAGCCGGCACAGGTCGGCGACAGTGAGCGGCAGATGCGGCGGCGGCACCAGCCGCTGCGGCGCGTAGCCGATGTGGTCGGCGTGCACCGCCAGCGTCGAGCGCAGCAGCCCGAGCACGGCGAGCAGCACGCTGGTCTTGCCGGCGCCGTTGTCGCCGACGAGCGCGTGCACCTGCCCGGCGACGACGACGAGGTCGAGGCCGTCGACGACGACGCGGGCGCCTGCGCCGTCGCCCCGCCCGTCGCCTCCCCCGCCGCCGCGCCAGATGCGCGCCTGCCGGGCCACCACCAGCGCCTCCGGCGCCGCAGCCGCCGTCGTCGCCGTCGACGGCGCGCTCGTCGTCGACGCGGACGCCGACGACGTCATCGACCGCCCAGCGCCACCACGAGGGTGTCGAGGTTGCGCTTCATCTCGCGCTCGAAGCGGTCGGCGGCGAAGGCGCCGGTGGCGACGTGGCTGACGACGAAGGTCTTCGCCCCCGCCTGCTCCAGCGGACGGGCGAGCGCGGCGGGGAACTGCTCTTCGGCGAGCACGACGCGGATGCCCTCGCGCTTCACCAGCGCGACGACGTCGCCCAACTCGGCCGCGGACGGCAGCAGCCCGTGGGCCGGCTCGACGACGGTGACCAGCTCGATGCCGAGCTCTTGCAGCAGGTAGCCATAGCCGTCGTGCACGGCGATCACGCGTCGGACTGGCGCGGCCTTCAGGCGCGCCTGCGCGTCGGCGAGCAGGCGACGCAGCCGCTTGCCGTACGCTGCAGCGTTGTCTTGCAGCTTCGCCGCCACCGCCGGCGGGGCGCCGCCCTGCGCGAGCCGTTGCCCGAGCACGCGGGCGAGCAGCGCGCTCTGCTGCACGGCGTTGGTCAACGACAGGAACGTGTGGCTGTTCTTGCCCTTGCCCTTGCCCTTGCCGTGGGCCGCGGGCAGCGTCGCCGTCTCGGCATTGATGTCGACCACCAGCAGGCGCGGGTTGTTCGCCGCGGCGACCATCGCGTCAGCGACGGCGTCGTGGCCGAGGCCGTTTCTCACCAGCACGTCCAGCGACGCCAGGATGGCGATGTCGTCGGCGCGCGGCTGGTACGCGTCGACGTCGACGTCGCCGGGCAGCACGGGCACCACCACGACGTCCGTGCCCTGCACGACGTTGTGCACCCACGAGTGATAGGGGTGCAGCGTCACGCCGACCCGCAGCGGCGCGGCCGCGGCGACGTCGGCCCCCAGACCAGCGACGCCGAGCGCGACGATCACGAACGAGCGAAGCAACATGCGAGGACCTCGGGGCAACACGGCTCGGAAGGCACGGCGGAAGGCACGGCGGAAGGCACGTCAGAGGGCGCGCACCCGCAGGTAGCCGAGCGCCACCGGCGCGGCCACACCCCCCGTGTCCGCCGTGGCGACCGACGCTCCGGGCTGACCGCGGGGCACGATCCACACCGACCCATGCAGCCAGCGCGGCGCGCCGTCGGGGTCGACGACGCGGTGGTGCTCCTCGTCCTGCGCGTCCGACGCCGGCGCCGTGGTCGGCTGCACGTGCAGCAGGAGCGCCGCCAGCGGCGCCGCGGCGTCGCCGCGGCCGACGTAGACGACGACGTCGCCGTCCACGCGTCGCTCGAAGGTGAACGCCGGGTCGGCAAACGGGGGCACCAGCTCGTCGCGCAGCGCCGCGACGTCGACGGGGGCACGGGCGGCGACGCCGCGCTCGACGTCGGGCAGGGCAGCGAACGCGGCGCGAACGACGGCGGCCTCGCCCGCCGACAACGACGACAGCGCCCGCTCCCACGGCAGCAGCTGGGGCCCCGCGGGGGCGGGGTGCAGGCGGGCGAGCACGGCCATGACGACCACGACCACGGCGGTGAGCTCGGCGGCGACGCTGCGCACACGGGCGCCGTCGGCTTCGGGCAGCGGGGCGGCGGTGACGGCCGGCGCAGGCATACGGCGAGCGTAGCCGGTGGACGCCGAAGGAGAAGCCGCGCCGCTTTACGCGGCGGGACGCGCGGCTACCATGGTCACCATGAAGCACCTGTCGTTGGTCGCCGTCGTCGTCCTCGCGTGGTCCGCCTCGTCGGGCTGCGCGCCGCAGTGCACCACCGAGGAGCCGGCGTACGGCGGCGTCGCCACCGATGAGGTGTGGGCGGTGCTGTACTCCGCGCGCGCCGACGCCACCGAGGGCGCCGACGCGCCGACGTTCACGACGCCCGGGGACGGGGCCCGGGTCAGCGTGTCGTCGCTGCAGTTCGCGTGGGACTCGCCCCTGAAGGTCGCGTCGGCGCCCCTGCCGCTGCCCCGCTTCGCGGGGCCGCGCTCCCGGCGAGCGCCGTCGCTCGTCGACAAGCTCTTCGCATCGGTGGTCCCGTCGGCCCACGCGCACCTGCCGCCGATCACGTCCGACGTGTATCTGCTCGAGGTCGAGGTGCCGGGGCGCGCCTGCCCGGTGGCCGCCTTGACGAGCGAGCTGTCCTTCACGTTCGAGGGGCCGGCGTGGGACGAGATCGAGGCGGGGGGAGGCCGGCGAACCGCGCACCTG
>Ga0194129_10001392_pt1 | contig 40005 bp, 40 predicted proteins | sample TA2KigCa35mmetaG_FD_150862 | JGI IMG/M metagenome (GOLD analysis project Ga0194129, IMG submission 150862) | Freshwater microbial communities from Lake Tanganyika, Tanzania - TA2015038 Kigoma Deep Cast 35m | ecosystem: Environmental > Aquatic > Freshwater > Lake | place: Tanzania: Lake...
CTTTATTTTTTAAATATTTTTATAAGGGGAATTATTCTTCTATTAATAAAAAAATTGAAATATTTTATGTATTAAATATATAATTATAAAAATATAAATATTACATTATTTTATTTAGACACAGTTTAATATATAAATATATCTATTTTATACATTTATTTATTTATTTTTAATATTATAGAATATTCTATTCTAATAATAAAAAAATGTAAATAATTATATTATTAAATATATAATTATTTTAAAATTTAAATATATTAAATATATAAATATATTTAATAAAAAATTATTATAATATAAGTTATAATAAAAAATAATATAAATAATATTATTTCGACCATCATCTATAAGGTGCCATAGTCTATATTAGTCCCCCACAATTTCTGTTACACAATAATATAATAGTTATTTTATATATTATATATGTAGTTTTTTAAAACTGCTGAATATAGCGGGTGAATACTTTTAAAATGGTCTGAGCTAACAACTAAATTTACATTGTCATTTGCCAACATACCTTTTTCTTGCCAATAAGGCAATGCGTAAAATATTAGTTCTTTTACTAGAAACCAAGCAATGTTTCTATGTCCATAGCCACTTAAAATAGGGATTTTTAGAGATATTTCTAATAACAGTCTTTTTATTGATCCCGAAACTTCGGGATTGTTTAATTTTATAACTTCTAGTAAAAAGTTATGTAAATCCTCACAAGCAATAGAATAAGCTGGTTTATGCAATTCTAATACATCATAAATAAGGTAGCGAGGCTTTACTGTTTTATACAATAAATTAAATGTTTCCTGAATACCTTCAACTGTATAACATTCATTCGGCATTAAATTTAAGTTTAACTTTTTAAAATGAAAATTCCCATCATATAAAGGTAATAAATTTTCCCCATTTGTTAAAATATTTAAAATATCTTTGCTATCTGGTACATAGCCCAGATTTTCTAACTTACTTAATAATGCAAATAGAAAAGAAAGACTAATGAAAAAACAAATAGATTCTATATTTATAGAAGAATTGGCTGAAGACTTTTGTAACACATCTTCATTTTTATTTTCTTTTATTAAAGTTTCGTCTTTAGACAAAGATTCAGCTTCAAATAAAAAATTAACTAAAAATATTGTTGTAATTGAAAGTAATAATGTCATAAATTATTTTAATTATTTTTTTATATTAGTGTATTAGAATTATTATATTATTATATTAAAAGTATTTTTTCTCTATATAATAAAAAATATGAAAATAAAAAAATTTTAAATATATTTTATGTTTTATTTTTTTTTAATTTATCAAAATCTTTTAAAGTTAATTTATAATTTTTATTATACTTTCTAATATTAAATGATATTTCACTTATATATGTAATACCATATTTTTCCGACAGTAATTTTAAGTCTTTTAACAAGCTTGTCATGTTAGTTTTATAATCATCAGAAAACATACCATACGTCTTTGTTTGAATTTGACCTAATCTATCTATACTTTCAAAATGACATAATAATTCAGCATTAATACGAAGATAATTATTTTGGAAATCAATCAGATCTTTTAGCTTTTCAATTTCTCTAGTTAATTCTTCGATATCTATTATTTTTCTTGAATCTAAATATAAGATTCTATAAGTATATGTTGTTTCATTTATAGTTAAAAATTTTGTCTCATAACTTTTAATTACAGTGTTTTTTTCTACTGTTTTTTTAAGTGAAAACATATCTAAAATATGTGTTTTAATATCGCTATAGATAGTAGTTATTGCAGTTTTTATTTTAATCCACATAGAAATAAGTTGTTTTTTTATTTTTTTTTTGAGTCGTTAAACTCAATTTTTTAGTTAAATATTTATTTTAATAGGTTGTGTATCAATCCAGATACTATTTTTAAATATTTTATTTCTTTTACTAAAATTCCCTTGTAATTCTATATCTATATTTGAAACTCCTATAGTATAATTTTTGAAATTTTTTATAAAATTTTTTATAAAATTTACTTTAACATGTTCTCCATTATATAATTTTACAAAATCATCATAATTTAGTACTGAAGCATTAACACCCTTTGCTTTTACAATATTTTGAATGTCTGTTTTTAAATAATATAATTTAGGAGCTATAAACAATCCTGAAACAATTTTATATTCTAATTTTAACAATCCTAATTCTGTTGCCGAAATTAATTGATCTTCCAATTTAATATCAAGCACTAAAGAATCAGTGTCAGAATAATATAAATTTTTTGCATATTTATGTTTAATTTTATGCATATAAATTCTAGAATAAGCTGTAATAGCAGAAGATATATGAACTGCTACATTTAAATTATCTATTTTATTCGAGGATGATTTTAATAATTCATCATATAATGAATCATCTATAAGATTATAGCTATATAATTTTTTAATATGAGATATATCAGGAACTTCATTAAATCGAATTAAATTCATTTTAATATCATTGTTTTCAAATTCATTTACTTTTTGAACATTATATATTAAATTTAGTTTATGTAAATAGTTTGTTTCATCCGGGGTTTTCAATAAAATATTTTTATATATGGAATTTGACATACCAAATCGACCATATAAAGAGTTTAATAATAATTTTAAAATTGATGATAGATCCCCCCTTTCTTTATATAAAAGTCGCTGAGCATAAATATCTTTTACATATTTATCAAAAATAATTTTTTTATCAAACTGATAATATTCGAAATATTCAAAATTGTAACCCAAAGTTAATGCATATTTAATTTCCTCAGAAAAATATATATCTTTCCATTCACCTAAAGGGGATATCAATCCATATTTAGAATCATTTGTAGTTAGAAATGGAATATATAATGAATTTGGAGCTTTTACTTTAACATGAATAAAACCAAAAAAATTATTAATGTCAAAATTGTCATCAAATTTAGCATTTCCAAATTTTCCTATTCCAACAGGCATATGACTGTTTGACATTATATACGGATATAATGAATTAACATCGTAATAATAACCATTTTCAATTTTAGGTTTATAAACATCTACTACACCACCGCGATAACTCTTTCTAATAAATAAATCCATATGTCCATGCGATTGTTGAATAATTGACTGAGAATAGTATTTACTACGAAATATTTTAAATGCCAAAGAAGATAATGTCATACAAGATAGAATATCTATTTGAAAATTTTCAAAAACCATTTGTCTATATTTAATAAAAGATTTTGCTAATATTAAAGTATCATGGGAACAATATTTAATTAAGGTTTCTTTAAACTTAAAATTAGAATAATCTGCTAAAATAGCATCATGTTTTTCATAAGCTACTTTACCTTCTTCACAAAAAGTTTTTGCCATTTTATCCAACGAAGATGGAAATAATAGAAAACTATCTCGAATTTTGATTTTTTTATCTGTTTTATCTGTAAAAATAATTTCATAAATAGTATTTTCACGTGTAATAATCTCCATTTTTAAATCTTTAGATTTAATAAAATAGTTAATTAAGAAAATTCCATCAAATTTACCTAAATTATGAAAATATACTAGATTAAAATTATTATAAGTAGATAATTCAAATATATCTTTAAAAAATGAATTAAGTAATGAAGTTGAAGCCTTTATTAAATTAAAATTTGCATCAGAAACATCTATAATACAATTTTTAATCTTTATATCAGCATTTCCTTTTAAAAGGTATCCAATTGAATAACAAGTAACATAATGCTGATTATTATATATTATTGTTTCAAAATCACAAAAAAATAAATTTACATTATAGTTTAATGAATTTTGAACATTTTTAATTGTTTTAATATATTTAACCATAATTTTTTTAGGTTTAAATTATAATATACGAATATTTTAATTTGAATATCAACTATAAATAAGATTAATCAATATCATCCATAATTAAACCTCCATTTGTAAAGGGTGGCTTATACCCAGGATCGGAATAATTCTTTTCACGATAGAAATTAAAAAGTTCTTCTATTCCAACGACTTCAAACCAACGTAAGCGCTGATACCCGTCATACGACTCCTGTGAAACAAAATCTTTTTGAGTTAACCCATCTGGTTCTAGCTGAACGCACTTTTTTGGTAAAGGACGATGCTTACGAATAAATTCAAGATACTCATTTTCTTCTTTATAATAATCTTTTGGAAGTGGTGAAAGTAACGAACCAGGCTTTATATGATATACAGGATTTGAAAAAAAGGTTAAATGAATAGTTCGTAAAATATTAAATACTAAATGTATACCATCTAATTGAGAAGTCCCAAATGAGAAAGAAGTAAAATTTACTATTGTATTACCAGATTCTATTGGTCCAAAGGCAATACATAAAATTAAACCCATAATAAAAAAATTTAAAACAGAAAATTTTTTTTCACTATCATTTTTAACTTTAATTTCTTCTTCATTAGAAGAAAATGACATCAATAGTTTGGAATCTACAGAAAAAATTTCTGCAGGAATTCCATTTGTGCCTAGAGATGAATTTATACCTAATAAAATTTTAGATAATTTAATAATTTTTAGAGTAATCTGAAAAAAGTAAAACATATATATATTTTTATTCTATTCTTTTATTAATTTTTTATATGGGTTTAGTTATAGGTCTTGCAGGAGTCGAACCTGCACTCTTGCACGTTATGAGCGTGTTGTTTTAACCTTTAAACTAAAGACCCGATTGAGACAGAGGAGGGAGTCGAACCCTCTTTTTAAAATTTGCAATTTTATACATTAGCCAGTTATGTTACTCTGTCTAATTTGTAATAAAATTTTATAAATATTTTTTTATTAATAAAATTAATTATTATAAAAATTAGTCGAATTCTTAATAATTTCTGATGAACATTCTTGCATAATTACCGAATTTCTTGTAATTGTATCTGTACAATAAAAATCTTTAATCTTTTGTTTTACTGGATATGTACTTATAAGAACAGATGTACTTATATTATCATTTTTCAATAAATTATTAACAATACTTTTAAAAGGTGAGACAATTTCTTTTTGGGAATCATATAAATTTACATTAGAAATTTGTTCAACAATATGAGATAAAGAATTTTCATTATTTGAAGTTAAATCTGCTTTGTTTAAATTAAACATAGATACAACAAGATCTTGAGTACTTTTAACATCAAAGAAAGAAGCAAATGATTTTTGAGTCATTTGTGGTCTTGCTTCAACATTAATATATACTTGTTCTGTTTCAAATGAAGTTAAAGTAGGAACAATGGTTTTAAATTTAGTCGCTAATGAAGAACCATGAGTATTTAACCAAACAGACTTTTTACTATCATTTAATAATTTACGATTTGTATAAGTATCATCAAGATTAATAGCAACAACAGAGTTAGAAGTTTTATTTAAAGAAGAATCAATATTTAAAAAATCAAGTCCCTCCGAATTTGCAGAATTTTGTAAAAATACGAATTTTGCAGTTGATAATATTGCCGATAAACGTCTAATAAAGTTGTTTATATTACTAACCCTATCAGCAATATTTTCACCAACAATAACAAAAGGTTTTTTAGAAGTTATTAATAACTTAGATAAAACAGGAGATTTACCTTCTAGTACATTTACAATCTTTGATAAATTTAAATGAACAAAACTTGTTGGAATATTCTCATTAAAATTTAAACCCATTGCTTGTACATTAAATAAAGTATTTTTATATCTAAAGCGAACTCTAGCATTTAAAACAGCACTTTCTAGACGTAAATTAGAACCTAAAAGAATTACAAGATCTTCTACATTATCAATTTGATTCATAATATTAGTTTGATTTCGAATATATAAGTTACCTTTTGAATTAGTTTTTGATAATAAAGTTAAACTAACTTTTTCAGGATATTTGTTAGCAATCTTTTTTAAAAAGTTAGCTGTTGCTAAATCACATCTTGAATCCACTAAAAAATTTAACTTTTTAGTTTCAACAACATGATCAATATTTTTAAAAAATTTTGACCAAGAAATTTTTTGAAAAGATTTTTTTTTACTTGAATATTCAAAAATATCATTAACTCTATTATTATGATTTGCATCATAACTAAATCTAGCTTTATCTGATATAATACTACTATTTAAATCATTATTGCTTTTTGGTAATATACGTAAAATTTCAGTTTCTTTAAAATTAACATAAATATTTGATCCAAGTGAATCAGTAATATCTACACTTTCTGTTAAACGTAATTCCCATGGACGAGCTTTAAAAGCATATGGCTTAGAAGTTAATGCACCAACCGGACATAAATCTATAACATTTCCAGAGATTTCTGATTCAAACATTTTTGAAACATAAGCACCAATTTCAGTACCATTACCTCTATTTATAGTTCCAAAAAACTCAACTCCAGCAACTTCAGCAGCATAACGTACACAACGAGTACAAGTAATACATCTTGTCATAATTGTCTTAATTAAAGGCCCACAATATTTGTCTTCTGAACTTGTTTTTTCAAAAAAAAATCTACTATAACTACTTCCATAGGTTTTAGTTTGATCTTGAAGATCGCACTCACCTGCTTGATCACAAATAGGACAATCAAGAGGATGATTCAATAATAAAGCTTCAACTACGTTTTCACGAGCTTTTTTGACAAAAGGAGTGTCTACCCAGATAGACATACCTTCTTCAACTTCGGCAACGCAAGAAGCTAATGGTTTTTCTAAATTTTCAATTTCTACAAGACACATTCTACAGTTTCCAGAAACTGATAAAGTTTCATGATAGCAAAAACGCGGTACATTAATACCAGCATATTTACAAGCATCTAAAACAGAAATATTTGGTCTTACTAAAAACTCAAAATCATTAATTTTTATACTTATCATAAACATTTAAAATTAAATAACAAGTAACGTATTTCCTTTAAAGGTCATAAACGTCACTACGTTGAAATATTTTTCGAAATAAGAAATAATTGTTTAAATTATTCTTAATTTGTAGATCTTTCATCATGTTGAACCATTGCTGATTCAAGTAATCCTATTACTGGAACTAATACTAATAAGAATACAAAATAAAAAACAGTAGCTGCCATACCAATTTCAATATAAGGACTTTCTACTGGTTTTTGTCCAATCCATCCTAAAATTAAGAAGTCAGATACTAAAAACCAATATGCAATTCCAAAAATTGGGCGGAATTTACTACTTCTAACTTTTGAAGTATTAATTACAGGTAATAATAGTAAAACTAAAATAGCACTAATCATCGCTACTACTCCCCCTAACTTATCAGGAATCGATCTTAAAATTGCATAGAATGGAAGGAAATACCATTCTGGTACAATATGCGCTGGAGTAGATAATGGATTCGCAGGAATATAATTATCACTATGTCCTAAAACATTTGGATAAAAAAACACGAAAAACGAAAATAATAGTGCTAAAATAAAGAAGGCAAATAAATCTTTTACGAAAAAATACGGATAAAATGAAATAGTTTCAACATTAGTATTAATTCCTAAAGGATTACTTGATCCAACTCTATGTAATAAAGCTAAATGCACAATTACAAGTCCAACTATTACAAATGGCATTAAATAGTGTAAACTAAAAAATCTGTTTAAAGTTGCATTTCCAACAGAGAATCCTCCCCATAACCACTCAACAATTGAAGGTCCTACATAAGGAATTGCAGAGAATAAATTAGTAATTACAGTTGCCCCCCAGAAGCTCATTTGCCCCCAAGGTAAAACATATCCCATAAATGCAGTTGCCATCATTAATAAGAAAATAATAACCCCACTAGCCCATAATCTTCCCCTTGGATAGATATATGAACCAAAGTATAATCCTCTGAAAATATGGCAATAAACAACGATAAAAAACATAGAAGCCCCGTTTGCGTGAACATACCTAATTAACCATCCGTATCTAACATCGGTCATAATATGCTCAACACTACTAAAAGCAAAATCTACATGAGGACAATAGTGCATTGCAAGAAAAATACCGGTGATAATTTGAATTACAAGGCAAATCCCGGCAGATGATCCAAAACTCCAAAGATAGTTTAAATTAATTGGAGTTGGATAATTTATGATATGTGAATCTATAAAAGACAATAATGCGTCTTTATTCCATCTTTGTTTTAACATAAGAAAAATTGTATATTTTTATATAAAATATATTTTTATAAAATTATAAAACTGTTAAGTTTTTAAATATTTTGTAATTTCATTACAAGCCAATTAATATATTTGTCTTGTGAAACTCCTCTAACAACAATAGGCATAAATCCATGGTTTACTCCACAAATTTCACTACATTGACCATAGTAAACTCCTTCTCTTTTAATAAATAAAGAAGTTTGACTTAATCTTCCAGGACAAGCATCAAGTTTCAGACCAAAAGAAGGAACAGCCCAACTATGTAAAACATCAGCTGCAGTTACTAACACTCTAATATGAGTATTAATAGGTAATACTACTCTATTATCTACTTCTAATAATCTAAATGATCCTTTTACTAAATCATTAGTAGGAATCATATAAGAATCAAAAGCGATACTTTCCTCATTTGATGCAAGAGCGTAATCTGAATAATCTGAATACTCATAACTCCAATACCATTGATGTCCAATTACTTTTAAAGTAACTACTGGATCAATTAACTCATCTAATGAATATAATAACGCAAATGAAGGTACTGCAATTAATAGTAAAACAACTGCAGGTAAAATAGTCCAAATAATTTCAAGTGTACTTGAATGAGTGAACTTTTGAGCGATAGGATTTTTATGTTCATTAAAATTGATAATTACATGAAATAATAACCAACAAACAAACACTCCAATTACTATTAAGAAAAATAATAAATAGTTGTGGAAAAAAATCATCCCTTCCATTACAGGAGTCGCTGGATCTTGTACCCCTAATTGCCATGCTTCAGCAGCATCACAATAAGCAATAATGTTAATACTGTTTAAGTAATCTTTTAACATTGTCATAGTTAATTTATTTAAAATTTATTTTTATTAATTAATTTTTGTACCCTGTATTGGACTCGAACCAACACCTTTATATAAAGAACAAATTTTAAGTCTGTCGCGTCTACCAATTCCGCCAACAGGGCATTGTATTAAACCTATAGTTTAGGGTGAATAACGGGACTTGAACCCGTAGCATTCAAAACCACAATTTGACTCTCTACCAATTGAGATATATCCACCATGATTGTTTATTATTTATTTATCATTTTTAATTATATTTGGTAACAAATATAAATAGGTTAATAGTAATGTAAAAATTAATAAACTATCTTTAGTTGATAAAACAACAAATAGTATAATTGAAACAAAAAAATATACAAGATAATGTAGCATAAATCCTGTTTGATATACTTTTAAAGTTTCAACAAATTTTACAATTCCTACAGAAATCCCCGATGGTCCAACTTTTTCAACTAAACCTCTATCTATACTTTGATAAAAATAATGATAACTAGTTGATAAAATATTTTGAACAAAATGCTCATTATAAATTCTATCAAAATACCATTTTTTATTAAAAAAATTAAAGATATTTTTTGCAAAACTAGATTTTTTAAAAGTATAATAATCATTTAACTTATAAGTATAAACAAAATAAGCTAAATAAACCCCTAATAGACCTACAATTAATGGTAGTAATTTATATTGAATATCCAAAAACTCAATATCAGTCATAGTATAGTTAACTGGATTGATAAAAATTGAAGTTCCCCAAAAGTTTGTACCAAAACCAATAAACATATCTTTTGATAAATAACCTACTGTAACACTAAAAATCGATAGAAGAAACAACGGTAGGGTCATCCTCCAAGAACCTTCATGTGCATGTAAAGTTACATTTTTATTACCATTAGGATTTGCTAAAAACACTAAATATAGTAAACGAGTTGAATAAAAAGCAGTACAAAAAGCAGCTAATATACCTAATACAAAAGCAAACTGTCCTACTGCTGTATAAGTTGAAGCACTAACCTCTAAAATAACATCTTTAGAATAGAATCCAGCTAAAAATGGAAATCCAATTAAAGCTAATGACCCAATAAGCATAATTGCATAAGTAAAAGGTAATAAATTTTTTAACCCTCCCATTTTACGCATATCTTGTTCATCAGACATAGCATGAATAACAGAACCTGCTCCTAAAAATAATAATGCTTTAAAGAAAGCATGATTTGATAAATGAAAAATACCAACTTCATAACTGGATAATCCACAAGCAAATACCATATAACCTAACTGACTACAAGTTGAGTAAGCAATTACTCTTTTCATATCATTTTGAAATAAACCGGTAGTTGCTGCAAAAAAAGCAGTCATTGCTCCTACAATTGTCACAAAACTTAAACCTACTGGTGAATATTCAAAAATATAAGAACAACGAATAACAAGAAATACTCCTGCTGTAACCATGGTAGCAGCATGAATTAACGCTGAAACTGGTGTCGGACCTTCCATTGCATCAGGTAACCAAGTATGTAAACCTAATTGAGCAGATTTTCCCATTGCTCCTAAAAATAAGAATATACAAATAAGATCAATAACACTAATTTGATAAGTTCCAATAATTAATTTTTGATCAATAGCTAAAGGTACTAAACTAAATACAACATCATAATCTAAAGTATTGAAAACAACATAAATTGTAAACATACCTAAAAGTAAGAAAAAATCCCCTACTCTATTTACAAGCATCGCTTTAATTGCAGCCTTATTTGCTTGTATTCTAGTAAACCAGAAGTTTATTAAAAGGTATGAAGAAACCCCAACACCTTCCCAACCCACAAACATTTGTAAAAAATTATTTGCAGTTACTAAAATTAGCATAAAGAATGTGAAAAGTGACAAATAAGACATAAACCTTGGTAAATGAGGATCATTTTCCATATATTCTGTTGAATATAGGTGTACTAAACTTGAGATAAAAGTAACTATTACAAGCATTACACAAGTTAAGCTGTCAAAGCAAAAAGACCAATCAACTCTAATAGTATCTGAGTAAATCCATTCTTTTAAAACTAAAATATAAACATTACCTGAATTTATTACATCTATTAATAGATTGATAGAAATTAAACAAGCACTAAAAGTTAATAGAGTTGTGATAAAACAAACTCCTTTTCCTAAAACACGCCCAAATAAACTACCACTTAGAAATCCAAGTATTGGTAATAATATAATTAAAAATAACATACTTTTTTTTGTTCATTTTTATTAAATAACGTAAGGGTAAAGTGGGATTTGAACCCACGGTATCTTATAGATACTTTAGATTTCAAGACTAATGCCTTAAACCGCTCAGCCATTTACCCGAAGTGCCAGAATGGTGCTAATGACAATGCATTTAAACTATCAGACTCTTTTACATTTTTAATAAAAAAGCTAACTTGCATTGTAAGCTCTTTAGGTGATAAATCTCTCACACTAAAAGTACAGAACTCATTTAAATCATTAAATACAGAAAGAGGGATATTAACTGTTAAACTTAATGAAGATGTTCCAGTTCTAATTTTTTTAAATCCAATTGTACTTGCAATACTTTTAAAATCATTCTCTACAAATAAAAAATTTAAAAATTTATCAATAGAATTTTTATTTCTTAAAATAATATTTTGAGAAAAATATGAGCTTAAGTTCTTTTTAGTATAATTGTCAACAACATTTTTTTCACTATGATATTTGATATTAGAATTTAATCCTAATAAAATATATAACAGTAATACCCCTTTTATTTGATTATTCATCTCTATATTTGATGAAGAATTATCTCGTAAATTCTTTAAAGAAAATTGCAATACAACTTTATCAATTTCTACGCATTGATTTATATTAGTTATTGCAAATTTGTGAATTAAATCACATTTTGATAAATATATAGATGATATTGAATTATTACGCATAATTTATTATAAATTAATTAAACAAATAGCATTACTTGCTAAATGGATATAAGATAAGAAATAGGTTGGATATATCCCCATTAATAAAATAAATAAGAATAATGGAAACATAATAGAAAACTCACGTAAATTTACATCAGTAAATTTTAAAGTATAATTTACTTTAATGTTTCCAAATACAACTCTATTATATAACCATAACGAATAACCTCCAGACAAAATGACCCCTAAGGCAGCAACAATTGCAGTAACCACATTAGTTTTATAAATACCTGTTAATAATAAGAATTCCCCTGTAAAACTACTTGTTCCAGGTAAAGCAATATTTGCTAAAGTAAAGATTAAAAATAAAGCTGCATAAATTGGCATAAAATGTACAATTCCTCCATAATAATATAAAAATCTTGAGTGATATCTATCATATAGAATACCAATTAAAAGGAACATACCACCAGATACAAATCCATGACTAATACTTTGAATAATTGATCCTTCTAACCCTATTACATTGAAACTAAAAATACCTAAAGTTACAAGATTCATATGAGCAATTGAAGAATAAGCAATAATTCTTTTTAAATCAGTTTGTCTTAGTGCACTTAAAGAAGCATAAATAACTCCAATTACAGATAATAGATAAATTAATGGTGCAAAATATAAAGAAGCATCTGCAAAAAGAGTTAAACTAAATCTTAAGAACCCATAAACTCCTAATTTTAATAAAATACCAGCTAGTAATACTGATCCAACAGTTGGTGCTTCTACATGAGCCTCAGGTAACCAGATATGAAATGGAAACATTGGAATTTTTGAAGCAAATGAGAAAAAAAAAGCAAACCATAAAAAGATTTGCTCAGTTAAAGTAAAATTCCATGCAAGTAAATACTCTAAATTTAAAGTTCCAACTTGGTTATAGATATATAAAATACCGATTAACATTAATAATGAACCGCATAAGGTATAAAAGAAAAATAAGTAAACAGCACGAATTTTTCTTTCACGTGAACCCCAAACCCCAATAATTAAATACATAGGGATTAAAATTGCTTCAAAAAAAATGTAGAATAGCATTAAATCTAATACACTAAAAATAATTAAAAGAAATAACTCAATAATTAATAAATTTATTGAATACTCTTTAAAATTTTTTTCTTCCCAAATAAATAAAATACATAAGAATACAAGAAGTGAACTTAAAAAGAAAAAATGAATGGAAATACCATCTAATCCAAAAGAATAAGATAGGTTTAATAATTTACTATCAAAAGCGTAGGTTACTACCTCTTGAAAATAATAAGTATTACTATCGAAATTTGCTAATACTACAGCAGATAATAATAATGACACACTTGCAGTAGTAATTGATAAAAATTTTAATAAAGCTTTATTAGCTTTGTCTACTAAAGACATCGATATAACACCTACTAATAGTGTTGAAAATATTGAAGTTAATAACATAATATTATAATTTATTTAATTATCGATCGATTTCTCCAAATACGATATCCTGAGTTCCTATAATAGTTACTACATCAGCAATCATATGACCTTTAGACATATCATCTAAAGCTTGTAAATGACCAAACCCAGGTGCTTTAATTTTACATCTATAAGGTTTTTCAGTATTATTTGAAACTAAATAAACACCAAATTCCCCTTTAGGCGCTTCAGTTGCTGTATAAGTTTCACCATGTGGTAAAACAAATCCTTCAGTAAAATATTTAAAATGATGAATTACAGCCTCCATTGAGTTTTTCATTTCAGTTCTAGAAGGTGGACTAATTTTATAATCATCAGTTTTAACAGGACCTGGTTTAATCATATTAATAGCATCATTAATAATTTTTAAGGATTGTCTCATCTCTTCAACACGAATTAAATATCTATCATAACAATCACCGCTACTTCCAACAGGAATTGAAAAATTGATATCTTGATAAACTTCATACGGTTGATGTTTTCTTAAATCCCAAGCAATTCCAGAACCACGTAACATTACTCCACTAAACCCCCATTCTATTGCGCGTTTAGCACTAACAACACCAATGTCGATTAATCTTTCTTTCCAAATTCTATTACCGGTTAACATCTCTTCAATTTCATCAAGTCTTAGATTAAATTGACTTATAAATAAATAAACATCATCTAAAAAACCTAAAGGAATATCACTTGAAACTCCCCCAGGACGTATATATGCAGCATGCATTCGCGCTCCCGATACACGCTCATAGAATTCCATCAATTTTTCACGTTCTTCAAATGCCCATAAGAAAGGTGTCATAGCTCCTACATCCATAGCATGACATCCTACAGCTAATAAATGATTTAAAATTCTAGTAATTTCAGCAAAAATGACTCTAATTACTTGAGCTCTATGTGGAACTTTAATATTTCCCAATCTTTCTACAGCTAAAGAATATGTATGTTCTTGAGCCATCATTGAAACATAATCTAAACGGTCAAAATATGGTAAAGCTTGTAAATAAGTTTTATATTCGATAAGCTTTTCGGTACCTCTATGAAGTAATCCTATATGAGGATCAGCACGTTTTACAATTTCTCCATCTAACTCAAGAATTAATCTTAATACTCCATGAGCAGCAGGATGTTGTGGACCAAAATTTATTGTAAAATTTTTTAATTCTCTATTTAACTCTTTTTTTTTTAAAATCATATTTATATTTTATATACTTTTACCATGGAGTTTCATAACTAAATGCACGAAACTCTTGTGCTAATTCAACAGGTTCTACAACAATTCTTTTTTTTATTTGATCGTAACGAACTTCTACATATCCTGAAAGAGGAAAATCTTTTCTCATTGGATATCCTTCAAATCCGTAATCAGTTAAAATTCTACGTAAATCTGGGTGGTTTTGAAAGTATATTCCGAATAAATCCCAAACCTCACGTTCCCACCAATTAGCGTTACGAAATAGTGGAACAATTGAATCTACCGATGTTACCTCATTTACAAAAATCTTTACTCTTAATCTAGAATTAAATGTTAAACTTAAAAGTTCATACACAACACTAAAACGGTATTGATTTTGTAATAGATCTACACCTGATATACAGGTTAATAAATTATATTGACAATTAATATGTTTTTTTAAACAGTTTAAAACAAATAATAAATTTTTATGATTTATATTTAATGTTTGTTCATTATTTACCAGTGAATAAGAAATAACAGGAACTAAACTTTCTATACTCGTTAAATTTTTACTTGGCATAATATATATATTTTTTATAATTTTAGAACCCAAATGAATGAATTACTATATATTGACAAGCTGTCAGTAATAATGTTGGAAAATAGAATAGTATACCAATGATAAATAATAAAACAACAAATAAAAAATAGATACGATCTAACTCTTTATTTAGAAATACAACAGTAAATTCGCTTGTAGTTTTATTAGTTTCTTTTGAAGGTTCAAAATAAACTACTTTTATCATTCGAATATAATAATAAACAGATACAGCACTTATTACAATTAAAGAAATTGCACCGATTATTTTATAAGACGCTACTAATTCGTATAAAATCAACATTTTAGATAAAAATCCAGTTAATGGAGGAATACCAGCTATAGAAAAGAATACAAATATAAACGAAAACGCCCATAAACTATTACTTTTAAATAAGTTTGATAAACTAGATAAAAATAAAGGAGTAGATTCTTTTGAATAAAATGAAGAAACTTTAGATGAAAATTTATAAAATACAGTAAAATGCCCCCAAATTAAAATTGAAGTTATTAAATAAACTAATAAAAAGAAATAGACAGCAGTATAACTATCAATATTATTAGCACTTAAACCCGCAACTAAAAAACCAGTTTGAGCAATTGAACTATAAATAATAAGTCTTTTTAATCTTTTTTGATTTAAAGCAAAAAAAGTACCAACAAATGCAGAAAGAATACCAAACATTAATAAAATATCTGAAATACTATCGAATAATGTATTTAGTGAATTTATCCATTTGATAAAAAAAAAGAAAATGGCAAATTTTGGTAATACTGAAAAAACTAAAGTTGAAGCAACTGGAGCACCATCATATACATCCGGCGACCAAAAATGAAATGGAGCACATGCTAACTTAAATAATAAAGTTGAGGTAACTAAAATAACTCCAATTAAGACTAAAAAATTTAGCTCACTACTATAAGTATCGATGCTAAATGCAGTTAGTAGATTTATATTATTAAGATTTAAAGTCCCTAAAGTACCATAAATTAACGAGCTACCTAATAAGTAAAATCCAGAAATAAATGATCCAGACACAAAATATTTTAATCCGGCTTCCACAGAGAATGTAGAATTTCTATTTAATGAAGCTAAAATGTAGAAACATAATGCTTGCATTTCCATTGTTAAATAAAATAGGATTAAATCTGAAGAACTAATCATTAATAATAGCGATAAAATTGATAACGCTAAAATTGAATAAAATTCAAAAAAATTAATTTTTTGAAGTTTAAACCCTTCGTGCACAACAAAAAGAGCACAAATACTTATAACTATGATTACTAATTTACTTAATCTAGTTCCTTCGTCATTCATTAGTATGAAATTAGATAAAAATCCTTCTAATTTTAAATCGTTATACATATAAGCTAAACAAACTAGTATAAATAAAGTTTGAAAAAATACTTCTTTACTGATAACAGGAAAATTGTATTTTAAATTATTAACAACTCTTACATTATATACTAATTGAAATAGAATAGCACAAGATAAAAATATCTCTGGAATAAAAGATTTTAAAGTGATGATATCCATAATATTTTAAATTTTTTTTATATTATCTCCTATGAGAATCGAACTCACATTTTTTCCGTGAAAGGGAAACGTCCTAACCATTAGACGAAGGAGATTTATTAAAAGTTACCCAGTAAAAAATTATAAAATTTCTCATTATTAGAGAATCAAGGGTAAAACCTTCTTATTAAAAATAAAAGATTTTAATTTAATTTATGAAATTAATTAAGATGAAGCCCGTAACAAACGGCTCAAGACATCAAATTAAAATCGATAAATCTTTATTAGTTAAAAATACAAAAATTTTTAAAAGCCTAAGAAAAATGCATAAAGGAGCTAATGGAAGAAGTCCCACTACTGGACACATTACTTCATGGCATAGAGGAGGGGGAAATAAAAAACTTTATCGTATTTTAAATTTTGATAACACAAAAAAAAATTCTGTAGTTGTAGGTATTACCTATGACTCAAACCGCAGTGCATTTGTTTCAACAAATTTTGATTTAGATAATAAAAACTTCTATAATATTATTGCAACAAATCAAATATTCCCAGGCTCTCTATTAGAATCAAATTCTAATTTAAGTGAACTGAAATTAGGTTTTAGAACACAATTAAATCACATTCCAATTGGTACAATTGTAAATAATATTAGTAAAGGAGCTAATGGATTTAGTAAATATGCAAGATCTGCTGGTGCCTCTGCACAATTAATACAATTAGATCAAAAATATGCTAAATTAAAACTGCCATCAAATACAGTTATTCGTGTACCAGCGGATTCTTATGCTAATATTGGTGTTGTATCTAACGAAAAACATAACTTAGTTTATTTAGGAAAAGCAGGACGTAATAGACATTTAAACAGACGTCCAATTGTACGAGGAATAGCAATGAACCCTGTTGATCATCCACATGGAGGAAGAACAAATGGAGGACGTCCTTCTGTAACTCCATGGGGATTGCCAACAAAATCTAAATTTTATTTAAAAAAACGTATAAGAAAATTTAAACATGCGAAGATCTAAATGGAAAGGAAACTTCATTGATAGTTCAATAATAAAACTATCAAACCAAAACAAAAAACAATTAAAAATTTGGTCAAGACGTAGTGTAGTTCCAGCTTTTTTAATAGGAGCCACCGTATTGATTTATAATGGAAAAGAGTTTAAAAAAATAAAAATTACCAGAGAAAAGGTAGGATTTAAATTTGGAGAGTTTTCTACAACTCGAAGATATAAATCAAAACAATAATTTTTTATATGAAAAACTTATTAAAAAAGAGAATAAATACTTTTGAAGCTGTAAATCATAATAAATTTTTATTGACAAATTCAATGTTAATAAAACAAGAATTTACTAATGCTTTACTTCAAAAAGATGTTTTAATTTCAACATTAAATCTTTCAAGAACAAATAATAATCTAGCACTGTCTATTAATGGTTTTACAAGAACAAGTAAGTTATTAAAATATCGAAAATTAATGACTAAAAAACCAAGTATTACTAAAATTAAAAGACAAACAAATTTAAATAAATTGTTTACTACTAGTTTTAAAAACAAATTATCAACAGATAATGTAACTATTACTTATAGCAATTTAAATAAATTAATTGATAAAAAATTACTAAGTAAAAATTTTAAAATATTTAGGAAATTTAGTACTGTATTATTTTCAAGGGGATTTAACCTTTTTTTAGATTTTTTAAAAATTATAACTTTAATAGAACAAAAGAAAATCGAACCGAAAACTTTTTTACTAATTTTAGGACAGATTTTTAGAAACTCAAATAAAAAGAAACATACTCGATTTGTTTTCTTTATAAAAACAATTTTTGATACATTAATTAATTCTGAAAATTCAAATATTTTAGGGCTAAAATTTATCATAAATGGTAAAATTATGGGAAAAACAAGAGCTAGTACTGTAAAAATTGAAAAAGGAGCACTTTCATTAAACACTATAAATTCAGACTGTTTAGCAAATCAAATGCATGTTTATACTTTATATGGAGCATTTGGTTTTAAACTATGGATAAACTATAAAAATTAAAAATTTTATGTTATTTATACCAAAAAGAACAAACTTTCGAAAACAACAAAAGGGAAGAAATTTTAACTTTATAAATAAAGTTGAAAGTCTAGAAACTTTAAAACATGGAATCGTTGGATTAAAAGCCCTAGATTCAGGACGTATAACTGCAAATCATATTGTAGCTTGTCGTCAATGTATGAATAAAATTCTTAAAAAGACCGGGCAAATTAAAATAAATATCATAGCAGATACACCTATTACTAAAAAACCTATTGAAATAAGAATGGGAAAAGGAAAAGGATCTGTAGATCACTGGATTTCAAAAGTAAGCAGTGGAACTGTTATTTTTGAAATAGAAACTAATTCAAAAATTTTAGCTATAAAAGCTTTAAAAGCAGCCCAGATAAAACTTCCGATTAACACTACAATAATATCTGAATAAAACATGTCAAATACTATTAAATATAATCAAACAATTCAAAATATTAGTCTTAATAAAAATTTATATACAAAAAATATATTAAGATATAAAAAATCAAAAGATATTGGTCTATTAGATTATGCATCAAATTTTTCTAATGCATTAATTAAGACAAAAGAAAACGCAGGAGATTCAGTTTTATATTCTCTAAAAACTTTAAAACACAGAAATTATAAAGAGTTAAAGTTACAAACTTTTATGCCATTTGAACAATTATCATCTTCATATAAGTTAGCGCATAACTTTAATACTTCTGTTAAAAGATTAACTGCAGAAAACTCTAAAAATTTCTTACAAATTTTAAGTCCAGTTAAGGGAGGTTTTTTTGGTTATTATTCAGGAATTTATGGATTTATTCCAAGAACTCAATTCAAAAAAATAGTTGCCCAATCATTAAACCTTTCAAATAAAAATATTGCAAATAAACTATATTTTTCTGGATTACATGATCATAATTCATTATTAAAGCCACGTACTTTATTTAAAGTTGGAAAAATAGCAATACAACCCGCAAATGTTGTAAATAACTTTAATGACGTAAAAATTAGAAAAGTTTTTAATAGCTCATTAAATTTTGTATTTGTCGCAAAAAAATAAAATTAAATTTTTATGAAAAATTTTAAAAGAATCAAAAATGATTTAAAGGCCACTACCAAAAAACAAGAGTTAAACACTTCACCATACTTTTGTGTGAGTCATACAAATCAAAATATTAATCTTAAAGGAACAAAATCAAATCTACCAAAAAATCAATATTTAGCAAACAACTTTGCACATATTATTTCTAAAACTGATATTAAATTTCCTTTAGAAACACGCACTTATAACTCAAAAGAAGAATTAATTCAAGAAATTTTAACCCAAAATAAAAATATATTAGGATTTCTGAAGGTAGATACACAGTTATTTTTAAAAAAAGAAGTTATTAAAAAGTATAACTTTGCATCAACAAATATTTACTCTAAATTAAACGCTACTTACTTAAATGTTATTAAATTAACAGCAGTTTTAAAACACTTTAGTGAAAAAAACACAACTAAAATGGCTTAATTAGAACACCTAACGGATGTTTTTATTAGTTAATTATCGATGATGTATAAACTTGTTAGATTTTAAAATTAGTTTTAATAATTTCAAAATCCGTTTGAGAAATGTACTTACTTTCTTTATAAAATAAAGAACTGGTAAGTCCAACATTTCTTAATTTTATTCGATATTACACGAATAGAATTAAGAATGCGATCATTAGAGCGAATAGTGCAATAGCCTCGGTTAACGCGAATCCTAAGATAGCAAATCTGAATAAATCATCTTTGATATTTGGGTTTCTTGCGGTTGCTAAGATTAAAGATCCAAAGATGAATCCAATCCCTACTCCAGCTCCAGCTAATCCAAAAGTAGATAATCCAGCTCCTAATTTTTGTGCAGCTTGTAATAACATAACTTATTTTTATTTATTTTTTATTTATTAGTCGATTAAATTGACAGAGGAAGAGGGATTTGAACCCTCAATTTTGGATTTGGAGACCAACATTTTACCGTTAAAATTATTCCTCTAAAGTGAATTAAGATTTTATCTTAACAAATACCGCTTTTGGTTTATTTATTAAAAATAAACCAATCTTATTTAAAATAATACTACTAGCAATATCTACTGAAATAACAACTTTGTAAGTTGAAACTTTAAATTGCTCTTTTGCCTTTTTATAAACATGCGGTGATTTTAGTAAAGTAATTTTACGTTCAGATGTCGGAAGGAAAAAAATACTTGTACTGATATTTAATTTTTTAAATAACAATTCAAGATAACTTACATAAGTTTTTAATGTATAATTACAAGAACTTTTTATAATAATTTGTTTCATATAAATATTATTTATTAATATGGTAACATATTAAAAGTAACTAAAATAGTATAAGTTAACATTAAATAAGCTAATGAAATTGGAAGAAATACTTTCCAACCTAAATTCATTAATTGATCATATCTATATCTAGGTAAAGCAGCTCTCATCCACACAAATAATATTACGAAAAAACAGATTTTTACTCCAAACCAAAAAGATCCAGGAATAAAACTTAATATTGATAATGGAGGAAGCCAACCACCAAAGAATAGAATTACATTAATTGAACTCATCATTAACATATTTGAATATTCTCCTAATGAAAATAACGCAAAACCCATAGCTGAGTATTCTACATTATATCCAGATACTAATTCAGCTTCTGCTTCTGGTAAATCAAACGGATGTCTGTTAGTTTCTGCTAATGCAGAAGTAAAAAACATTAGAAATAAAGGAAAGAAAGTAAAAACAAACCATAATTCTCTTTGGCAATCAATAATTTCTTCAAGATTAAAAGAACCAACACACACAACAATAGTAATCATAATAAATCCAATTGAAACTTCATATGAAACCATTTGTGCAGTCGATCTTAAAGCCCCTAAAAATGCGTATTTAGAGTTACTCGACCACCCAGACATGATAATACCATATACACCTAACGATGACATAGCAAATAGGTATAACACTCCTATATTCATCTCAGCTAGTACTGAATACTTATCAAACGGAATTATTGCCCACCCCATTAAACTAATAGTAAAAGTTAAAATTGGGGATATAATAAAAATTAATTGATTAGCACTACTAGGTAATACTGTTTCTTTCATAAGAAGTTTAAAACCATCAGATAATGGTTGTAATAATCCATAAACTCCAACAACGTTCGGACCCATTCTTCTTTGAATTGCTCCTAAAATTTTTCGCTCTGCAAGAGTAAAATAAGCAACAGCAATTAATAATGGAACTATAATTAGCAGTATTTTTATAATAATTACAAGATAACTTGTATCTACAGTGAAATTTGTAGTAGGAAAAAAAGACATAACTAAATTAATAATAATTTTATTTTGTATTAGAGGGAGTGGGATTCGAACCCACGAAAGGATTTCCTAATAGATTTACAGTCTATCACTATTGGCCACTCAGTCATCCCTCTTAATTAGATCATAAAAAGTTAAAAAATGGAAAGAATGGGATTCGAACCCATGGTACACGGTAAATGTACGTTAGATTAGCAAACTAATGCCTTAAGCCACTCAGCCATCTCTCCTTTCTATTTAAATAATTTATTTAAATAAGCGTAATCCTTTACGTTTTTTTCTTACTTTTTTACGCGGTCTACAACCATTAAAAACCTTTTTAGATACTACTTCTAGAAGTAATTTCTTTTTAGTATTAAACTTTTTAAATAATGAATTCTTAAAAAGTGTAACTAATGGTTTACGAATTGCAACAGGTGCAATTATTTTTGCAATTAATTGTTTGTTAAATTTTATTTGTTTATCACGTAAATCCTTAAGAAAAGAATTTGCAATTAATTTCGAGTAATTACGTATTCCCTTTTTTGAAACTTTCATTTTATAAGAACCAGAGGAAACACTTCTTAAAACAGTATTTGTTTTAGTATCCTTAATATGACAGAACATATTATTTGGTACCACACGAACTGTTAATCTTAAAAATTTACTTTTTCGACCTAATTTATATTTTTTATGTGGGCGACCAGAAACTAACCCATATATAGTTCGTCTCATTAAGCGTAAACTTTTTAAGCGTTTTTCTCTTGCTTTATTAAATTTAGGATATTTTATCTTTTGCTTTGAGTTTAATCTTGGCTTTTTTGAAGTATCCTTTGGAACATAAGCACTTGTTTTATTTACAAGCTTTTTATCTGAATTTTTTTTTACAAGTTTTTGCATTTGTATGTGTTCTTTGACCTCTGACAGGTAACGAAGCTTTATGTCTTAACCCTTTATAAGTTTTGTTATTTTTAATAAATGATATTTTTTCTTTAATAGAGTCATGTAATTTTTTCCCAATTAAAGACTTATTTAACGAGGTATTAAGTTGATTAAAACGTTTTTGTTTTACAAAACTAACATTTAATCTAGAATTAATACCTAATTGATGAGTAAGTATTTTTTTTGCTAAATTACCAGCTCCATATTCGTTAAGTAAGTTAGTAAGATCGTTTGCTTTTTGAGTTTTCATTTTTTTATAAAGATATAAATGATGAAAATTTTTAAATATTTTTATTTAAAATTAACATCGTTCTTAGTATTGAAAAAAAAGAAAAAATACAAACTTATTAAGGATATGTATACTTTAAAAATATTTAAATTAAAATATTAAATATTTATTTTATTAATTATTTTACTTTTTAATTTTAATTATTTTAATTTATTATTTTAATTATTTAATTTTTTTTAATAATAAGAAAGAAAAATAATTACTTAAGAAATTGAAATAAAATATTTAATTTATTTTTAATTCACAATAACTTCAAATTTTTTATTAATAGAAGAAAACAATTTTCTTTCTACATTGTTCATAAAATACTTTACATTGTCCTCTCTATACTTTAAAGGTTAATAATAATACATTAGATTAATAATAATACATTAATAAATAATAAGATTAGTAATAACACTAAATAAGTAATATAGTACAAGAATAAGCAATAGAATAATTACTGTTATAGTATCTATATAGTTCAGTAAATACTACTACGCGGCTAATACTTAATCTACTTCTGTATCTGTAATGTTGTGTGTATATTCATACACCCACCATATACGTTAGTGTATGGTAAGGTAAGGGATGGGGGTTAGGGGGAAGGGGGTTAGGGGGTAAGGGAAAGGAGTGCACATTTTTGTGTATTTTTTTGTATGTTTTAGACATCAATAAATAAATAGTTTAATTTCTTTATTTCTTAATCCTAGCCTTGTTGTTCGTTGTTTTTAGTATATTAAAAAATGAAAAATAAATAAAATTACGTACTACAATTAAAATAATATTTTTAACCGAAGTGGTGAAATTGGTATACACGTTAGGTTTAGGTTCTAATTCAGAAATGAGTAGGGGTTCAAGTCCCCTCTTCGGTAAGAGTATATAGCTCAGTGGTAGAGCAGTGGACTTTTAATCCAAAGGCCCTGGGTTCAAGCCCCAGTATACTCAGCACTTTTAGCTCAATGGCTAGAGCAATAGCCTTCTAAGCTATAGGTTAAAGGTTCGAATCCTTTAAGGTGTATTTTACTAAGTCCGGGTAGCTCAGTGGTAGAGCAATGGACTGAAAATCCATGTGTCAGTGGTTCAATTCCACTTTCGGACACTGTCCTTTATCTTTTATATAAAGAAAGATAATAATAAATTCAAATATGAATAATAAAATTACTAAATTTTTAAATATTTTAAAAAATGCTTCATTAGCAAAAAAAAATGTAGTGGTTATAAATAATAATCATTTACTACTAACTTGTACTGAAGCTTTATATAAGGAAGGGCTAATATTATCATATTCAACTTTTAAAGAAGATAATGAAAACAAGCTATCTATTAAATTACGTAATGTTGATGATGTTGTTTTAACTCATAAGATTAAAGCTGTATCAAAGCCGACTCATATTAGGTATTTACCTTATCATCAACTATGTAGATTAACTTTAAAAGAAAAAACTGGATTTTTTTCAACTAGTAAAGGTATTTTAACTTTAGAAGAATGTAAAAAAAATAGAGTGGGGGGTGTGTTCTCATTTTATTCATAGAATGTATATATGAAATTAATAATAAATTTTTCAGAATTTGATCAAATTTCTGTTGGAAATGTTAACAACAAAAGAGTTTTAACATTAACAAAAAATAATTCAGCTTCTTATGTTCAAGTTCCAGCTGGTTTAGATTACAATATTTTAAATAATTCAATTGAAATCTTTTCTAATTCAACTTTACAAAAAGATATCTCTGTTTTTAATATTTTTAAAAAAACAATAAATGATATTACAAATAATAATTTAAGTTCTGCGAAGAAAAAAATTTTATTAAAGGGGTTGGGATTTCGTTCTACTTTTGATTCTGCGTCAAGTACAATTACTTTTAAATTGGGTTATAGTCATTTAAATACTTTAAGTGTTCCTGAATATATTAAAAATGTTAAGGTAAAAAAAAATACTATTTTATTGGAATCTACTGATAAAATTTTATTAGGTGATTATATGAAAAAAATTCATCAGTTAAAAGAATCAGATATTTATAAAGGAAAAGGTTTTTCTTATAAATATGACACTAAAAAACTAAAAATTATTAAAAAAAAGTAAATTTATGACAATTAAAAAAAATTTTTTAGATTTTAAAGAAGTGATTAATATCATGTTAAAATCGGGATTTTTATTATCAAATAGTAAAATTAAAAATATTACAAACCCAAAATTTTTCAATATTTACTATATGTTAATGAGTGTGAAAGAGCTTATTCGAAATTTACAAGAGATTAAAAGTTCAAAAAATGGTAAAATATATTTATATATTGAAAATCGTTATTTAAAATCTCTAGCTTCTTTATTACTTAATGAGTTAACTTTTGCAAAAAGTCATGTTTCTATTATTTCTTTAGCGAGAAATATTGAAAAGTCGTCTGATAATGTTAGTCTTTTATTAGTTATAGGTGAAGCTAATGAAAAATTTTTCCTTGAAGCCACTAGAAGTAACTTATACTTAATCCATGTTATAAACGATAGTCTACGTCAATCAATAACTGGGCTTTATAATATGTCAAACAATATATCAGATATCACAAAACTTGTTTTTATTTTTGCTTTAATAGATCAAGTTTTTGTAGATTCAACAGAATTAATTAATAAAACTAATGCGTAAATCACATAAATATAAAATACATAATAAAATTGATTTAATATCTAAATTTCCTTTAAGAGTATTAAGATTTAAAAGACCTAAATGGCAACGTTTAAAGGATATTTTTTTACAACGAAATAATTTAGGTAGAGAGTTAATTGATATTACTGCAATTAAAAATGATTTTAAAGTTTGGGATAAAGTAAATAGAGCTTATAAAGAAAGATTAAGAAGTTATTCTTATTTATCGGCAAGTTTAAATAATTCCATAAATATTAGAAAATTGAAACAAGAATCATCTATAAAAGTTCGAAAAGATTTATATTCAAATTTATATTTTCAAAACTATTATAAACCTTGTACTCTTGTTTGGCTAGCAAATTTTTTTTCTACTAGTTTTGAAGCAAGACAAAAACTTACTGAAAAAACTATGTTTATAAATAATAAGGTGGCTACTCCTAATTCATTTTTAAACAAAGGAGACATTATTTCAATAACAGACTCAAAGCTTAAAATTGAAAAGGTTATAAAAAAATATAATTTAAATTATTCCTTTTTAACTCATGTGGAAGTTGATTATTATTCACAAGAGGTTGCTGTAGTTAAAAATATTTCTGATTTAAGTGAAGAGGATTACTATTTATTGTGCTTAGATTATGTAAATATTCAAAATTTAAGATAATTTAAAATCACAAAGCGAATATAAATTAACGGTAGATTGTCTGCCTTCCAAGCAGGAAGTATGAGTTCAAATCTCATTATTCGCACGGGGATATAACTCAATTGGTAGAGTGTATGCTTTGCAAGCATGAAGTTACCGGTTCAAATCCGGTTATCTCCATATTCTGATGATATAACTCAATTGGTAGAGTGGTGGAATCATAATCCATATGTTATAGGTTCAAGTCCTATTATCATTACTACCAAAGCGGAATATGGCGCAGCTGGTAGCGCGCCTGTTTTGGGAACAGGAGGTCATGCGTTCAAATCGCATTATTCCGATTAAAACAAAATCCAATATTATATGAAATTTCTACATTCAATTCTGTGTTTATTATTATTTTTAAGTGGATTAATGGTTGCTTTTTCAGCAAATCCAGTAGAATCTGTATTATTCTTAATTTTAACTTTTTTTAATGCAGGTGCGATTTTAATAATGTTTAATGCTGAATTTTTAGGTTTAATTTTTATTATTGTTTATGTTGGAGCTATTGCAGTTCTATTTTTATTCGTAATAATGATGTTAAATGTTAAAATTCATGAAAACATTTTTTCAAAATTATTTAGCAAAAATTTTCGTAATACTATTATTGCATTATTTTTTGTATATTTAATTTCGGTTGTTTTATTTGTATATCTAAAATCAATTTTTAATTCACAAAATTTATCTTTAGATATTAATAACGCTGCTTTATTAATTGATAGTTTAAATAATATCGATGTTTTAGGACAAGTATTATATAATTACTATCTTGTTTGTTTTTTAGTGGCTGGTCTAATTTTATTAGTTGCATTAGTTGGAGCAATTATTTTAACTTTACGTTTTAATAATGTTCATAAAAGTCAATTAACAAGTAGACAATTATCAAGAACTGATAATTTTTTATCATTCTTTAATTAAAATTTTAAGATAACTAGCTCAATGGTAGAGCGTCTCGCTTACAACGAGAATGTTAGTGGTTCAAATCCGCTGTTGTCTAATAAAGAGAAAGTAGCTCAGTGGTTAGAGTGTTAGCCTGTCACGCTAAAAGCCGCGGGTTCAAATCCCGTTTTTCTCGTTTACTACATAAAAATAAAGGAAAATAAAATGATGAGTTTATTTTATATAGAATCTGTAAAGATAGGAATTTTATTAATTTTTGCAATAATTTTATCTTGTGTAATACTATTTTTATCTTATGCATTGAGTACATCAGCGCCAGATGTAGAAAAAGTTTCTGCTTATGAGTGTGGATTTGATCCATATGAAGATGCTCGTAATGTATTTGATGTTCGTTTTTACTTAGTAGCAATTTTATTTATTATATTTGATTTAGAAGCTGTTTTCTTTTTTCCATGGTGTATTTCTCTAAGCTTTTTAAATGTTGAAGGGTTTTGGGGTATGACAGACTTTGTAATAGAGTTACTTGCTGGTTATATTTATGCTTGGGAAGCTGGTGGTTTAGATTGGGAATAAAAATTAAATTATGTTATCTGCTAGAGTTAAAGATTTAAAGATTAGAAAAAAGGTATATAATATTGAATTAAATAAAAATTTAGCAAAATTCTTATTTATAAATATCTTAGGAAACAAAAATTTAAATACTAATATAAAAAAAAAAGCAACAACTTTTTTAATTAATTTAGTTAATAAACGTAACTCAAAAACAAGAGTAACTAAACGTTGCTCATTGACAAATAGAGGACGTGTTTCTGATAGCAAACTTGGAATTTCCAGGGTAAAATTAAGAGAAATGCTAAGAGCTGGAGTTGTACCTGGTTATAACAAGGCTATTTGGTAAAAATAATTATAAACGTTTATGATTCAAAAAGGAACTTACTTCAAAGTTGTTGATAACTCTGGAGCTAAAAAAGCATGTTGTATACATGTTTCTGGAGGTTATAGAAAACGCTATGGTAAGACAGGAGATGTTGTTGTTGTATCTATTAAAAGTTTAAGAGCAAAACGTCGTGAAGTTTCAAAAATTAAGAAGGGAGATGTTTTAAAAGCTCTAATTGTTAAAACAAAAGTTTTTAGACCATCATATTCACAAGAATCTATTTCTTTTTTTGAAAATTCGGTTGTATTGTTAAATAATCAAAATAAACTAATTGGTACACGTGTTTTTGGTCCAATTGAAAAGACATTTAGATATACAAAATATTTAAGAATATTATCTCTTGCTTCAGGTGTTATTAAATAATAAAACTCTCTGATAGCTCAGTGGTAGAGCAAATGGCTGTTAACCATTTGGTCGTGGGTTCAACTCCCACTCAGGGATTCGATAATAAAAAACTTATTATGCCAACATTAAACCAACTATTAGTTACAAAATCTAGAAAGAAAAAACTAAAAAGAACAAAAACTCCGGCACTTCGTGGTAATCCACAATTAAAAGGAGTTTGTTTAAAAGTTTTTACAAGGACACCGAAAAAACCAAATTCTGCATTAAGAAAAGTGGCAAAAGTTAGACTATCGACAAAGGATCGTGTAGAATCTTACATTCCTGGAGAGGGTCATAATTTGCAAGAATATTCTGTAATTCTTATGCGAGGTGGTAGGGTGCCGGATTTGCCTGGAGTAAAATATCACACTGTAAGAGGAAAATATGATTTTAAAGGTGTTAAGAATCGTAAACAGGCAAGATCTAAATATGGTACAAAAAAAAAATAACAAAAGGTTAATCAAATATGAAAAAAAATCAAAATTTATATAATGTTTTTGTTGGGTATCTTATAAAAAAGGGAAATAAAATTCAAGCAAAAAGAATTATAGATTCTACTTTTTTTGCTTTATCCACAAAATTTAATTTACCATTTAGTGTTATTTTACGTAAAATATTTAAAAAAATGGGTAATAGCATTGAAGTTAAAACAATAAAGATGCGAAAAAATACTCATGTTGTACCTTTTGCTATAAGTCAAAATCGTAAAAACTATTTACTAGTAAAGAAAATTATGGATTCAGTACGTGAAGATAATACTAATAGATCTGTAACTGAAAAATTAATTGATGAACTAACTGGTATTTTAGTTTCAAATAAATCTAGTAAAAGTTTGCAAAAAAATAAACTAGCTTTAAAACAAGCTGTGTTAAATAGATCTAATATTCATTTTAGATGGTAGTATTTATTCTATGAAAAAATTAAACGCTAACTTATTAAAAACAAAAAAAATATTTTTTAATGAATATGGGCAAATTCGCTTTGTGAAAGCATATTCATCTATTAAAACTAAAAAGTTTTATCAATTCTTACTTAAAAAAGGCTCATAACTCAGGGGTTAGAGTATACGCCTGATAAGCGTAAAGTCAGTAGTTCAAATCTACTTGAGCCTATATAAAAAATAAAACACTATATAATTATGAAAAACTTTAGAAATAATCAAAGACATAGTTTTCATTTAGTAGATCCAAGTCCATGGCCTTTTATTTCTGCAATGTCAGCATTTATGCTAACTTTTGGAGGAGTTTTATATATGCATGGATACGCAGGAGGATCATTCTTATGGAAATTTGGTCTATCAATGATCTTATTCATGATGTTCTGCTGGTGGAGAGATATTGTTAGAGAAGGTACTTTTGAAGGACAACACACTAAATCTGTTCAAGCAGGATTAAAAATGGGAATGATTCTATTCATTGCTTCCGAAGTAATGTTCTTCGTTGCATTCTTCTGGGCATTTTTCCATGCAAGTTTTAATCCAAGTCCAGCTATTGGAGGTGTATGGCCACCTGCATTTATTGCAACTTTAGATCCTTGGAAAATTCCATTATTAAATACTATTTTATTATTAAGCTCTGGAGCATCTGTTACCTGGGCTCACCACTCAATTATATTAGGGGATAAATTTCAAGCCTGCATGGCATTAATTGTTACTATTATTCTTGCAGTAATTTTTACTGGATTACAAGGATATGAGTATATGTCTGCACCTTTTACTATTTCTGACAGTGTTTATGGATCAACTTTCTATATGGCAACTGGATTTCATGGATTCCATGTATTTGTAGGAACTTGTTTCTTAGCTGTATGTTTAGGGCGTTTATATTATAACCATTTTACCAGAGAGCATCATTTTGGTTTTGAAGCAGCTGCTTGGTATTGGCATTTTGTAGACGTTGTTTGGCTGTTCTTATTTATCACTATTTACTGGTGGGGTTCTTAAAACAAAATAAAACAAACAAATTAATTAATTAATTAAAATTAAATATGTTTAACAAAATATTTTTTTCAAGTCCGTTAGAACAATTCCAAATTGTTCCAATCGTATCTCTTCAATATGGGATATTTGATTTTAGTATCACTAATGAAACTATTATCCTTTTTTTAATATTTTTTTTAATGATTTCATTAATTTTTTCATTATTAAAGGAAGATAATACTTTCTACATTATTCCGAATAGATGGCAATCTATTTTTGAAGTAATTTATAAAATGATTTTATCACTTGTTGTTGATAATATTAGAGATAAAAGAGGACAATTATTTTTTCCTTTAGTATTCTCAATCTTTCTATTTATTTTATCTTTAAATTTAATTGGATTAATACCTTATAGTTTCACTTTAACTAGTCACTTAATTGTTACTTTAGCTTTAAGTTTAGCTGTTTTTATCGGTATTAATATAGTGTGTATTAGAATTCATGGAATGCATTTTTTTGCATTATTTTTACCTCCGGGTACTTCAATTGTATTAGCTTTTTTATTAGTTCCAATTGAACTAATTTCGTATGTTTTTAAACCAGTTAGTTTATCAATACGACTATTTGCTAATATGATGGCTGGACATACTTTATTAAAAGTAATTGCTGGATTTGCATGTACTTTAATGGCAAACTCTGGAATTTTATTTTTATTACATTATGTTCCATTATTAATTCTAATTCCATTATTCGGTTTAGAACTTGGAGTAGCTTTAATCCAATCGTTTGTATTTAGTATTTTAATTTGTATCTATTTAAACGATTCTATTAATTTACACTAAATTCTTTAAACAAATTTTTTCTTAAGATTTTACAAGAACTCAAATTAGAACTCATTTGTTATATCTTAAGGAGTTATTAGATACTGCGTAAGCGGGACACATAACTTCCTAAATACTTTAAATGCATTAAAGGGATGCCTAGGTATTGAAAGCTGTAAAAGTTGTGAAGTGCATAAAGAAGGCTTGAAAATATTAATGAAGCCTTATAACTTCAGAAGAAATTCTTTCTTTAGGAAATTACAAAATTGGGTGAAGTAAAACATTATAGTAACTCAAAAAGAAATCAACCGAGACTTCGTTAGTAGTGGCGAGCGAATACGAAATTAGATAAAAATATTAATATTAAGTTGAATTATCCTCAGAGGGTGCTTAGTCCCGTAAACTGGAATTATTAGTATTTATATATTATAACGAATTATGTTAAATTTGTTATACTTGAGGATCTCCCCTCAAATCTAAGAACTTTCAATAACCGATAGCGAACAAGTACCGTAAGGGAAAGGTGAAATAGAACTTCTTTAGGATGAAAAGAATCTAAAATTTAATGCATATAATCTGTTGAAGCTTTTATAAAAAGTGACAGCGTACCTTTTGCATAATGGGCCAATAAGTTTATTTATATGGCAAGTTTAAACTAATTTGTTAGACGAAAAGTAATTGAGTTTTAAAAAGCTTTATAGTCATATAAATAAGACCCGAAGCTGAGTGATCTAACCATGAACAGGCTGAAAGATGGGCGGAAACGCTATCTGGAGGGCCGAACTCGTGTCTGTAGAAAAAGATTGGGATGATTTGTGGTTAGGAGTGAAAGGCTAATCAAACTCAGGGATAGCCGGTTTTCTGCGAAATATATCTAAGTATAGCCTACAAAAAATTATTGATGGGGTAGAGCACTTTTAGAATAAGGGGGATTTTAATCTTACTAAGTTCTGAAAAACTCCGAATACGTCAACTAAATTTTGTGGAGTCAGACGATAGGCGCGAAGGTCTATCGTCAAGAGGGAAACAGCCCAGACTAATTGATAAGGTCTTGAATTATAGGTTAAGTGATAAGAATGTGAAAAAATAATGACAATTATAAAGTAGGCTTGGAAGCAGCCATCTTTTTGAGAAAGCGTAACAGCTCATTAATCTAATTTTTTTGCTTCGAAAATGTATAGAGACTTAAACCTTTAACCGAATCATTAGATAATTTATATTATGGTAGCAGAACGTTTGATATGTCTATGAAGGTGTTTTGTAAAAAATGCTGCAGATATTCAAAGTGAGCATATTGGCATTAGTAGCTGAAACAATGTTTAATCATTGTCGCCGTAAATCTAAGGTTTTCGATACAACACTTAATGATATCGATATTTAAGACGGACCCTAAGGCAAATTACAACAGTATAAGCTGATGGGAAATTTTTATTGTGACGAGATAAAACTTTGATCAAACTTAAGTGAATAAGGATTTGGTCTTTTATTATTTCCAGGAAATAGCAATAAAAAATAAATACCGTACCCTAAACCGACACAGGTAGATGTGTAGAATATACAAAGGCGTTCAAGATAAGTATGCTGAAGGAACTCGGCAAATTTGCTCTGTAACTTCGGGAGAAGGAGTGACATTATTGGGCAACCAATAACTGTTGACACTAAAGAGGAAGAAACGACTGTTTAACAAAAACACAAGTCTCTGCTAATTCGAAAGAAGATGTATAGAGACTGACACCTGCCCGGTGCTGTAAGGTAATGTGGAGATGCTAAAGCATCGAAATTAAGCCCCAGCAAACGGCGGCTGTAACTCTGACGGTCCAAAGGTAGCGAAATTCCTTGTCGGGTAAGTTCCGACCTGCATGAATGGTGTAACGATTTCTTCACTGTCTCCAGCATACGCTTGGTGAATTTGAAATGTCCGTGAAGATGCGGACTTTTTGTGGTTAGACGGAAAGACCCCGTGCACCTTTACTATGATTTTAAGTTGCAGAACTGTATAACTTGTGTAGAATAGATGGGAGCGTAAGCAACAATGAAATACCATCCTTGATATACTGTTTTGCTTAATTCGAAAGAAGACAGCTTATGAAAGGTAGTTTGACTGGGGCGGTCACCTCCTAAAGAGTAACGGAGGTGTGCAAAGGCAAATTCAAGTTTAATACTGTAGAGTGTAATGGCATATATTTGCTTAACTGTGAGATTGACAAATCGAACAGAGATGAAAGTCGGCCATAGTGATCCGGTGGTTCAAAGTGGAATGACCATCGCTCAACGAATAAAAGGTACGCCGGGGATAACAGGCTGATGGTTTCTGAGAGTCCTTATCGACGAGACCGTTTGGCACCTCGATGTCGGCTCATCACATCCTGGAGCTGAAAAAGGTTCCAAGGGTTCGGCTGTTCGCCGATTAAAGTGGTACGTGAGCTGGGTTCAGAACGTCGTGAGACAGTTCGGTCCCTATCTGCCACAAATGTAGAAAATTGAAAGGATTAAATCCTAGTACGAGAGGACCGGATTAAGTAAACCTCTGGTGTATCGATTGTTACTTCAGTAGCATGGTCGAGTAGCTAAGTTTATAAGAGATAACCGCTGAAAACATATAAGTGGGAAACTTCCCTTAAAACAAATTTTCAAAAATCGTAGAAGAATACTACGTTGATAGGTCTTAAATGTAAAAGCTGTAAGGTTTGAGTTTAAAGATACTAATTTTTATAAAAATAAAATATTTAAATAAAATAAATCATTTATGTTTGTTATTCAAATACTTACAAATGTTCTTCTTTTTTTAAGTGGTATATTTGGAATATTATTAAATAGACGTAATATTTTAATTGTACTTATGTGCATTGAAATTATTTTACTAAGTGTTAATTTAAATTTTATTATTTTTTCAATATATTTAGATGACTTTTTAGGACAAATATTTTCATTGTTTGTATTAACAGTTGCGGCTGCAGAATCTGCAATTGGATTAGCTATACTTATTTTATATTATCGTGTAATGGGTAATATATCTATTAGTGAAATAGCTACATTAAAAGGTTAAATATAATCAAAATAAAATAATTATGCCACAATTCGATTTTTTCTCATTTTTTGTACAAATTTTTTGGTTAACCGTTGGAAGCTTCGTTTTTTATCTAGTTTATTTAAAATTAGTAATTAAAAATTCATCAGAAGTTATTAAAATGCGTCAAAAAATTAATTCATTTATTGTAAAAGCAAAGGAAAGTAATAACTCTTCTTTCTTATATAATACCGTTCTTGACTATTTTAGAAATAGATAATAATATTTTTGTTTTCTAAAAACTCTATTTTTTTATTATTAGAGCAGAAACAAAAAGTATAAAAATATTATAAATATTTTAATACATACAAATTTAAAAATTTGAGTTAATTCAGATTTTATTTAATAAAACTGTAAAGCTAGAGAGTTTGATCCTGGCTCCGGATGAACGCTCGCAATATACTTAACACATGCTAGTCGAATGTTTAATAGACATGGCGAACGGGTGCGTAATACATAAGAATCTACCCTAAAGTTTGGGATAATTGTATTATAAACTGTAAATGTTTATAAGAGAAAATACCAAATATACTGAAAGATTTAATTTCGCTTTAGGATGAGCTTGTGCAGGATTAGGTAGTTGGTGGGGTAAAAGCCTACCAAGCCTATGATCCTTAGCTGATCTGAGAGGATGATCAGCCACACTAGAACTGAGACAAGGTCTAGGCTTATGCCAGCAGTGGGGAATCTTGGACAATGGGCGAAAGCTTGATCCAGTAATATTGCATGAACGAGGACAGCACAAAAGATTTGAGTATATACTCAAATCGGCTGTAAAAGTCTTTCGCTGGTGAGGATAATGACTGTAACCAGAGAAGAAGCTCCGGCTAACTTCGTGCCAGCAGCCGCGGTAATACGAAGGGAGCAAGCGTTATCCTAAATGATTGGGCGTAAAGGGTTCGTAGGTTGTAATTGTTGTCGTATGTGAAATCTTGAAATTTTATTTCAAATATGCATATGATACTCTATTACTTGAGTATATCAGGGGATAACAGAATGTTATATGGAGGAGTAAAATCCATTGAGCTATAATGGAATGCCAGTGGCGAAAGCGGTTATCTGGGATATATACTGACGCTGAGGAACGAAAGCGTGGGGAGCAAACAGGATTAGATACCCTGGTAGTCCACGCTGTCAAAGATGAGTGCTAACACTTGGAGTTTTTCTGGTGTAAAGTAAACACGTTAAGCACTCCGCCTGGGGAGTACGATCGCAAGATTGGAACTCAAAGGAATTGACGGGGGTCTACACAAGTGGTGGAGCATGTGGTTTAATGCGATAATACACGCGGAATCTTACCAGTTCTTGAATATAGTGTTAATAATATTAACAATATTATTATTTAATAAAGTTTAAAACTTTTATAATACAGCTATACAGGTGTTGCATGGCTGTCGTCAGCTCGTGCCGTGAGGTGTTTGGTTAAGTCCTTTAACGAGCGCAACTCTTATTTTATATTGGTAATTAAAATTTGAAAAGATTTTAATCCACTTATAAGAAACAGCTAGTGATAAACTAGAGGAAGGTGAGAACGACGTCAAGCCCTTATGGCCCTTATGAACTGGGCTACACACGTGCTACAATGGTAACCACAAAAAGTTATACAATAGAGCAATCTGGAGTAAATCTTAAAAAGTTACCGTGTTCGGATTGTAGGCTGCAACTCGCCTGCATGAAGGTGGAATCACAAGTAATCGTAAATCAGAATGTTACGGTGAATTTGTACTTAGACCTTGCACACACCGCCCGTCACATGCCGGGAGTAGGTTTTGTTTGAAATTAAAAATTTTTTTGTTTTATTATAATATATCTGTTAAAAGAGGTTATAATAGATTCAATGTGAATTTTTAATCATTATAGAATTTATAACTGGGATGAAGTCGTAACAAGGTAGTCGTACGGGAACGTGCGGCTGGAATAAAAAAATAAAAATATTTAATTATATTATAATTAAAAATAAAAACAAAAATTTCGATCTTTTTAAAAGTTTACTTATTTATTAAACACATACTATTAATATATGTTTGCAATTCCAACTAATTTATATCAATTTGCATCTAGATGGTTATTCTCAACTAACCATAAAGATATTGGAGTTTTATATTTAATTTTTGGAGCTTTCTCTGGAGTTTTAGGTACCGTAATGTCTATTCTAATTAGAATGGAATTAGCTGCTCCTGGAAGTCAAATTTTAAGTGGAAATTATCAATTATATAATGTTCTAATTACCGGTCACGCGTTTTTAATGATCTTCTTCATGGTTATGCCAGTAATTATTGGAGGATTCGGTAACTTTTTTGTTCCTTTAATGATTGGAGCGCCAGATATGGCTTTCCCAAGAATGAATAATATTTCTTTTTGGTTACTTCCTCCATCATTATTATTATTATTATCTTCTGCTTTAGTTGAAGCAGGAGCTGGTACTGGATGGACAGTATATCCACCATTATCAAGTGCACAAGCTCACTCTGGTCCATCTGTAGATTTAGCTATTTTTAGTTTACACTTATCTGGAGCAGCTTCAATCTTAGGATCTATTAATTTTATTACTACTATTTTTAATATGAGAGCACCTGGAATGACTATGCACAGATTACCTCTTTATGTTTGGTCTGTTTTAGTAACTTCATTCTTATTAGTGTTATCACTTCCAGTATTAGGGGGAGCTATTACTATGCTATTAACTGATAGAAATTTTAATACTACCTTTTTTGATCCAGCAGGGGGAGGAGACCCTGTATTATATCAACATTTATTTTGGTTCTTTGGACATCCTGAAGTTTATATTTTAATTTTACCTGCATTTGGTATTGTTAGTCAAGTTATTTCTACCTTTTCTAACAAACCTATTTTTGGTTATTTAGGAATGGTGTACGCAATGGTATCTATTGGAGTATTAGGATTCATTGTTTGGGCTCACCACATGTATACTGTAGGATTAGATGTTGATACAAGAGCTTATTTCACTGCAGCAACAATGATTATTGCAGTTCCAACAGGAATTAAAATTTTCAGCTGGATTGCTACTATGTGGGGAGGATCTATTAGACTACAAACTCCAATGTTATTCGTATTTGGATTCTTATTCTTATTTACTATTGGAGGATTAACAGGTATTGTATTATCTAACTCTGGAATTAATGCAGTAGTTCACGATACCTATTATGTTGTAGCTCACTTCCATTATGTATTATCTATGGGAGTTGTGTTTGGTATTTTTGCAGGATGGTATTATTGGATTGGTAAAATGACTGGACTACAATATCCAGAAACCTTAGGACAAATTCACTTTTGGTTATTTTTTACTGGAGTTAATATTACCTTCTTCCCAATGCATTTCTTAGGATTAGCTGGAATGCCAAGAAGAGTACCGGATTATCCAGATGCTTTTGCAGGATGGAACGCTATTGCTTCATTTGGTTCTCTAATTTCAACAGTATCTATTGTACTATTCTTTTATATTGCTTATATTACATTAACTGCTGGAGAAAGAGTATCTGCAAAAAATGTTTGGAAATACTAATTAAAGAGTAGAGAGTAAAATCTTTATTCAACGCGAAATAAAGCAGCTCGGTAGCTTGTCGGGCTCATAACCCGAATGTCATAGGTTCGAATCCTATTTTCGCCATTAAAATGGATCATAGCCAAACCCGGTTAAGGCAGCCGTTTTTGATACGGTCATGTATGGGTTCAAATCCCATTGATCCTGTTAGGTAAAACAAGATTATTGAATATAGATGAAACAACATATAATTATAGAATATTATATTCAGATTCAAGAAAAATAATAGATATCGAAGAATTAACTAGAGAAATTGAAAAGCTAAAAGATCTGATTGATTTCCAAAATAATTATCTTCGTATTAATGCTGAATTATTATGTCATTTTGAAAGTATAGATAGATTAGGTCAAATTCAAACAAAGACGTATGGTATGTTTTCTGATGATTATAAAACTAACATGACAAGCTTGTTAAAAGACTTAAAATTACTGTCGGAAAAATATGGTATTACATATATAAGTGAAATATCATTTAATATTAGAAAGTATAATAAAAATTATAAATTAACTTTAAAAGATTTTGATAAATTAAAAAAAAATAAAACATAAAATATATTTAAAATTTTTTTATTTTCATATTTTTTATTATATAGAGAAAAAATACTTTTAATATAATAATATAATAATTCTAATACACTAATATAAAAAAATAATTAAAATAATTTATGACATTATTACTTTCAATTACAACAATATTTTTAGTTAATTTTTTATTTGAAGCTGAATCTTTGTCTAAAGACGAAACTTTAATAAAAGAAAATAAAAATGAAGATGTGTTACAAAAGTCTTCAGCCAATTCTTCTATAAATATAGAATCTATTTGTTTTTTCATTAGTCTTTCTTTTCTATTTGCATTATTAAGTAAGTTAGAAAATCTGGGCTATGTACCAGATAGCAAAGATATTTTAAATATTTTAACAAATGGGGAAAATTTATTACCTTTATATGATGGGAATTTTCATTTTAAAAAGTTAAACTTAAATTTAATGCCGAATGAATGTTATACAGTTGAAGGTATTCAGGAAACATTTAATTTATTGTATAAAACAGTAAAGCCTCGCTACCTTATTTATGATGTATTAGAATTGCATAAACCAGCTTATTCTATTGCTTGTGAGGATTTACATAACTTTTTACTAGAAGTTATAAAATTAAACAATCCCGAAGTTTCGGGATCAATAAAAAGACTGTTATTAGAAATATCTCTAAAAATCCCTATTTTAAGTGGCTATGGACATAGAAACATTGCTTGGTTTCTAGTAAAAGAACTAATATTTTACGCATTGCCTTATTGGCAAGAAAAAGGTATGTTGGCAAATGACAATGTAAATTTAGTTGTTAGCTCAGACCATTTTAAAAGTATTCACCCGCTATATTCAGCAGTTTTAAAAAACTACATATATAATATATAAAATAACTATTATATTATTGTGTAACAGAAATTGTGGGGGACTAATATAGACTATGGCACCTTATAGATGATGGTCGAAATAATATTATTTATATTATTTTTTATTATAACTTATATTATAATAATTTTTTATTAAATATATTTATATATTTAATATATTTAAATTTTAAAATAATTATATATTTAATAATATAATTATTTACATTTTTTTATTATTAGAATAGAATATTCTATAATATTAAAAATAAATAAATAAATGTATAAAATAGATATATTTATATATTAAACTGTGTCTAAATAAAATAATGTAATATTTATATTTTTATAATTATATATTTAATACATAAAATATTTCAATTTTTTTATTAATAGAAGAATAATTCCCCTTATAAAAATATTTAAAAAATAAAG
>Ga0194129_10001393_pt1 | contig 40000 bp, 45 predicted proteins | sample TA2KigCa35mmetaG_FD_150862 | JGI IMG/M metagenome (GOLD analysis project Ga0194129, IMG submission 150862) | Freshwater microbial communities from Lake Tanganyika, Tanzania - TA2015038 Kigoma Deep Cast 35m | ecosystem: Environmental > Aquatic > Freshwater > Lake | place: Tanzania: Lake...
ATGCCGCAGCATCCTGCCTATGTCCGAGTGGCCCTGGTTCGCCTTCCGCCGCCGTCACTACGTGCGCAAGGGGGAGCGATGGCACGGTGTGCCCCGCAAGCAGCTCAAGGGCATGCTCGACCGCCTGCGCTCGGAGGGGCCCCTCACGACCCGCGAGCTCGGGGGAGCGAAGAAGAGCGGTGAGTGGTGGGACTGGTCGGACGCCAAGATCGGCATCGAGTGGCTGCTCGATATCGGGGAAGCGGTCGTCAGCCGGCGGGTGGGCTGGCGCCGGGTCTACGACCTGCCCGAGCGGGTCGTGCCAGGCGATGCGCTCTACGACGCCGATGACGATGAATGCCTGCGCCGGCTCGTGCAGCTCGGCGGGCACTCCGTCGGAGTGGGCACCGCGTACGACATCGCCGACATCCATCGCCTCGGCGTGACTCAGGCACTCGCCCACATCGATGACACCGATCTCGTCGAGGTGAGCGTGCGCGGATGGGATCAGCGCGCCTGGGCTTCGCGTGAGACCCTCGAGTGGCTGGGCAGGTCATCGCGTGAGCGCTCCCGCACGACGCTGCTGTCGCCCTTCGACTCGCTCGTGTGGAATCGCGACCGCATGGGGCGGATCTTCGAGATGCCTCATCGCATCGAGGCGTACACGCCCGCGGCCAAGCGCGTGCACGGCTACTTCGCGATGCCGGTGCTCCACGGCGGTCGCCTCGTCTCCCGCGTCGACCCGGCCCGGGAGAAGGGCGCGCTGATTGCCAAGCGAGTGACCCTCGAGACGACCCGCACCGGAGCGCCTGTCACCGGAGCTATCGAAGGCACCGCTCGCGCGCTACGGGAAGCCGCCACGTGGGTCGGTGCGGAGTCGGTCCGCGTCGAGCAGGTGGCCCCGGCCTCGCTCGCCGCGCGAGTTCGGCAGGCCGTCCGCGGCTAGCCCGTCGTATTGCGGCGTTCGAAGGTCTGGAACTGGGTGGGCATCACCGGGTTTGTCGAGCACGAACCGGGAGCCCCAGCGATCCGCAGTCGCTCCACGGGGCCCGTCGTCATGGACGCGTAGATCGCGGGCACGGGATCGACGGACCCCTGAGTGGCCGACACCTGGAGGTTGTCGAAGCAGGCCACCTTGCCGGGTGTCACCTGGGTGAAGTCTGGATTTCGTCCGGCCTGTGTGGGCGTGAAGACGTATCTGCCTCCAGGCAACCCGGGGATGTCAGCAAGCCAGCCAACACTGATGACTCTCAGATCTCTATCCGACCAGTGTCGCGCCAAAGCGATATGCAGGTCCTCCCGCTGCGTGTTGGCGCGCTGGTCGAGCGCGGTCCACGTGCCGGAGGCGGTGCCGACCACGTCGGATACCAGTTGGCCGCAACCGTTATCGCCTTCGACCAGGGCGAGAATGGATGCTCGCAACTTCGGCGGGTAGTAGTCGATGTGACAGCGACTGGTGCTCCAGCGCGGCTCGAAGGACCCCGGGTCGATCTTGCCCTTCACGGGGCTACTCGCATCGGCGAGCCCGAAGTCAAAGCCGTGCGCATATCCGCTTGAACGCCCGATGAGGTGACCACCCGCCACCGGGAGCGAGAGATAGCTGTAGATACACGATTGGGTGACGTCGGCGTATCCCGAGTCGTAGCACTCTCGCCTCGGGGCCTTGGGAAGAGCATTGAGGATGGTCGGGTCGAGGTCAGTCACGTGCGATGTGAAGAACCACAGGGTTCCGCATATGGAGAAATTCAGGATGTATTCGGTGCGAGTGCGGTCCTGAGAGCGGGTGAGGCTGGTGGCCACGCCACGAAGCACCATGTCGGCTGGTGCATAGACGTTGAGTTTGCGCGTGAGTGTGGCGAAGCCCGCTAAGTCAGTGCCGGCCTCGCGAGTCGCGTTGTAGTACATGTGTGGAACCGGAGTCGCGTGCTAACCCGGCTGCATGTAGCCCTGTGGGACGATTGACCACACGTCGGCGAGGTCGGTGACCACATGGGTGAGGGGTGTTTGTGACGGGCACCGGGGACCGATGGGCTGGCTCGTGAGGACTTCCCAAGACGGCTTGAATGAGGCTGGCTCGCCGTTCCAGAAGGGTGGCGGGACATCCGTGGGATACCCGGGCAGCGTTCGCCACACACCATTGGCCGGCGGCGGCTGATCCCGGATGTCGCCGCTGTTGCCTCCGCCTCCAGAGCCTGACTTCAGGACCCAGACGAGCTTGCCCTTGCGCTTCTTGCATTGCAGGACCTGGTCGCCCATCGTGTAGGTCATCCCCGCGCGAGGGCATGGCGCGCCGGGACGAGGAGTGCCCTGAGCGAGGGACGCGGTGGGGATGCCCACGAGGACGATGGCAGACACGGCCACTGCTGCGACGAGACGCCTCATCCGCCCTCCCGGGGTTGCGCCCATGATGCCCCAGCGGGGCTGGGGTTCGCCTGCCGTTGGACGCGAGCCCCGGGCCCTCTAGCCTGGGGAGATGCCGGTCGCCGTCGTTACTGATTCCACGGCGTACCTTCCTGCCGACCTCCTTGAGGGCTCGGGCATCGAGCTCGTGCCCGTGCAGGTCGTCATCGGCGGGCGCCCCTACGACGAGACGGCTGATGAGGCCAGCCCCGCGCGCGTGGCCGAAGCGCTGCGCGCCTGGCAGCCCGTGACCACGAGCAGGCCCTCGCCCGAGAGATTCCGTCACGCTTTCCATGACGCTGCGCAGCACGGCGCGGAGGCGATCGTGTGCGCCACCCTCTCCTCACGCATGTCGGCGACCTATGAATCCGCGGAGCTGGCGGCCAAGGAGGTCGACATCCCTGTGCACCTCGTGGACAGCCGCACGGTCGGCATGGGCCTCGGTTTCGCCGTCCTTGCCGGAGCCCGTCGGGCGAGCGAAGGGGCGTCGGCCGAGGAGGTGGCGGCGCTCGTCGAGCGCCGTGCCCGCGCATCGACCTCGCTCTTCTACGTCGACACGCTCGAATACCTGCGTCGTGGCGGACGCATCGGTGCGGCACGCGCCGCCGTCGGCCAGGCACTGCAGGTCAAGCCGATCCTGCAGATCCTCGACGGCGAGGTCGTGCCCCTCGAGCGCGTGCGTACGACGAGCAAGGCCATGGCCCGGCTCACCGAGCTCTCGCTGGCAGCCACCCTGGGGCGCTCGGTGGAGATCGCCGTCCAGCACCTCGACGCGGCCCAACGCGCTCATGAGCTCGCCGACATGCTGCGCGGCTATCTCACGAGCACCCGCATCATCGTGTGCCCCCTGGGAGCCGTGGTGGGGGCGCACACGGGCCCGGGCATCGTGGCGGTCGTCGTCTCGCCGCTGCTGTAGTCATCCCCAGGGGGCGCTGCCGCGCGCTGTCCCCAGGAGCGGCGTACGTACGGGGCCGCGTGGTCTGGTCTTCCTAGCGTGCAGCGGTGTCCTGGTCCGGGCGTTCCGTGCGTGCGCTGGCGATCGTGCTCTGCGCGATCCTGGCCATCGTCGGCTACACCTGGTGGCAGGGTCGGGCCCGCCCGGTCGTCGAGATCCCCGACGTGTCTTCGACCTCGTCGGCGGCTCCCACCGAAGTGGTGACCGTTCATGTGATCGGGCGCGTACACCGTCCCGGCATCGTGACGCTGCCGTTCGGATCCCGCGTCGGCGATGCCGTCGCGGCCTCGGGCGGCCTGAAGCCGGGCGCGTCATCCGGTGATCTCAACCTCGCGAGGGTGCTCGTCGATGGCGAGCAGGTCGTCGTAGGCCAACGACGCCAGACATCGGCCGAGGCGATGGAGCAACCGGGCGAGCCTGCTGATGCACTACTTGACCTCAACACGGCTAGTGCGGCTGCTCTTGAGGAGTTGCCGGGTGTCGGGCCCGTGCTCGCCGGGCGCATAGTGGCGTGGCGCGAAGACAACGGACCATTCCCCAGCGTCGAGATCCTGGGCGAGGTCTCCGGGATCGGCGACGCCCTCCTGGCGCAGTTGCGCCCGCTGGTTCGCGTGTGAGGCACCTGCGGCTGATCCCGGCGGCCGTTGCTACGTGGGCCTGCGGCCTAGCGGTCATCGCCCTCGCTCCCGGGTCCGTCATCCCGGCGCGCATGAGCGGCGTACTCGCCATCGCCGTGGGCCTGGCCGTGCTGATCGTCCCGCGCCTTCGACTCCTTGCGCTCGCTGCGGTCCTGCTGGCGTCAGGAGTCGCCCTGATCACGGCATCCCTCTACGCGGAATCGATCACGCTAGGCCCGGTCGCACGCGCGGGCGCCGAGAGCCAGCGCGTGATCGCCGATCTGCTGGTCGGCGGCGACCTGAGGATGCGCGACGGCGTTGTCGAACAGCGCGCGCAGGTCGAGTCCCTGTCCAGTGTTGGTGGCGCTTGGCAGGTGCAGGCGCCGGTGCTCCTGCGCTCGGAGACCGCCTTCGCCATGGGCAGTCGCGTGCGCGTGACGGCGCGGGCGAGGCCCGGTGATGCGCTTCGCGGCTACGCCGCCGTCCTGTCGGTGGACGCCGATGAATACCTGCAGCCGCCGGGCCCGCTGCCCGCCATGGCCAACGCAGTGCGGGGCGGACTGCGCGAGGCCCTCGATGGCGCCGACCCGCGTGCGGCAGCCCTGGTCGAGGGTCTCGCGGTCGGTGACGAGTCCGCTCAGCCGCCCGGCCTGGCCGATCAGATGCGGGAATCGGGGCTCTCCCATCTGACCGCGGTGTCGGGTGGCAACACCGCGATCGTGGTGGGCGCGGTCCTCATCGGCACGGCACTCATCCGCATGGCGCTGGTCGGACGCGTGCTGTGCGCGCTCGGCGCGCTCGCGGCCTTCGTCGTCATCGTGGGGCCGCAGCCGAGCGTGCTGCGCGCCGCCGCGATGGGCGTCGTTGCCCTGGCGGCCATGATCTCCGGCGGTCGCCGTCGCGGTGTCGCCGCGCTGGCCGGAAGCGTGGTCGTCCTGATCGCCTGGTCACCCGGCCTGGCGGTCTCCTGGGGATTCCCCCTCTCCGTCGCCGCGACGGCCGGACTGTTGGCGCTGGCACCGCCGCTGCTGGCCCGCATGCGTGCCTTTACCGGCGTACGCCGTCACGTCGCCGAGGCGCTCGCGATGACGATTGCCGCGCAGGTGGCCACGTTGCCGCTCATCGCGGCCTTCGGCCAGGGCATCAGCCTGGTCTCCGTCCCGGCCAACCTGCTCGCGGCACCGGCGGTGGTGCCCGTCACGGTGCTCGGCCTGCTCGCGGCGGTCATCTCTCCGGTGAGTGCGCCCGTCGCGCACCTGCTGGCGCGCTTCGCCGAGCCGCCTGCGGCCTGGATCGCTGCCGTGGCCGAGCATTCGGCCGCCCTGCCCGCCGCGACGCTGCCGTGGCCGGGTGGGCTGCCGGGAGCGGCGTTCGCCCTGGTGGTCGCTGCGGTGGCCATCTGGGTCATTCGACGTCGCCGGGGCCGACATGAGATGGCCTTCCAGCCGCGCGTCATCGCCGTGATCACCGTGGTCGTGGGCGTCGTCGCCGTCATCGCCCTGCGGCTGCCCGACAGAGCCGGGTGGCCGCCGCCGGGATGGGTGATGGTCGCCTGCGATGTCGGTCAGGGCGATGCACTCGTCCTGCGTGCGTCCGACACCGACGCTGTCCTGGTAGACGCCGGACCCGACCCCGAGCTCATTGATCGGTGCCTGTCCGATCTGGCTATCACGACGGTTGGCCTGCTCGTGCTCACGCATCCGCATGCCGACCATGTCGACGGAGTGCCGGGAGTCCTCGGCGGGCGCATGATCGACGAAGCACTCGTCTCGCCACTGCGCGAGCCGCCCGAGCAGGCGGAGAAGGTCAACGAGTGGTTGGCGGGGATCCCTGTGCGGACGGCGCGAGCGGGGGAGCGGCGTACGGTCGGTGGCGTCACCTTGACGACGCTGTGGCCGCAGCGCATCATTCGCGGTCCGGAGTCCGCACCCAACAATGCCAGCGTGGCCCTGCTCGCCGAGGTCGGCGGCGTCCGCATCCTGCTCCTGGGCGATGTCGAGACGGCCGCACAGGTCGCCCTTCGGACGTCGGTGGGGATGGATGGCGTCGATGTGGTGAAGGTGCCGCACCACGGCAGCCGCTACCAGGATCCGGCGCTCGCCAGCTGGACCGGCGGCCGCGTCGCGATCATCACCGTCGGCGCCGGCAACCGCTATGGCCATCCGGCGCCCGAGACGCTCGAGCAGTGGCGCTACGCCGGGGCGGTGATCGCGCGCACCGATGAGGTGGGCGACGTGGCGGTGGTGGCCGATCCGGGGATCGGGATCGTGTCGCGGCGCTAGGCGTTGGCGGACGGCGAGGCCGTGCGTACGACGAACTCCTCGAGCACGTGGAGCTTTTGGTCGACATCGAGGGAGTCGCCCGGGCGCAGACCGCCCTTCATCGCGACGTCGACACCGCTCAGCGTGACGGTCGCCTTGGCCAGGCGATCCGGGCGCCACCTCTTGGCCCGGGCGCGCACGTTGCGCACCTGCCAGTCGAACTTGATGCCGGTTTCCTGCATGACGTCGGCGTCGCTGGCCGACGGGGGCATGCCCTGGATTCGGGCCATGTTGCGCAAGCCGCTCGCGATAGCGGCTGTGATGGCCGGTCCGACACCGGCCCGTCCACTGCCCTCCACGGCCCACCGCAGGTCGCGCAGGGCTTCGACGGGGCGGCGTTCCCAGATCGAGTCGGACACGCGGTAGCCCTGCATGTCGGCGATGCCCCCGAAGTAGGCGCGTACGTCGTCGTCGGTGATCGGGTCGCCTTCGAGGTCGGTGCACAGCTGGTTGATCGCGCCGACCAGGAGCGGCAGATCGTGGCCGATGGCGTCGTAGAGCGCCCGCAGCGCATCGGGGGTGGCCTTGCGGCCGTGCCGGCGTACCTCCTCGAGCAGGAAGTCCTGGGTGGCGCGGCCCTTCTTCAGCGCGGAGCAGGACACCTCGGCGGCTCCCGCGCCGCGAATGGCCGTGAGGTAGCGCTTGCCCTTCACGCCGCCGGGATGGTGCACGACGACGGCGAAGGAGTCGGGTGGGTCGGCGATGGCCTGCTCGAGCACGGCGAATGTCACGTCGTCGAACTGGTCAGCGCCGTCGATGATGACGAGGGTCGTGTCGCCGAAGAGGGTGGGGCTGAGCGCCCCCGCGAGGGCCTCGGGGGTGGCGTCGCCGAGGATGATCGTCTGGACGGTCGGCGTCTGGCCGAATCGCTCGCGGGCGGCGGTGCGCGCATCCGTGAGGGCGCGGTCGACGAGCACCTGCTCGGAACCCATGATCAATGTCAGGGGGAGGCTCGCCACGGGGTCAGCATGCCACCTGAAATGCCACCGGCCGGGTAGCGCCCGACGGGGGAGGGACGGCTAGAGGGAGGCGGCCTTCTTGGCGATCGCCGACTTGCGGTTGGCTGCCTGGTTCTTGTGGATGACGCCCTTACTCGCTGCCTTGTCGAGGCTGCGGCAGGCATCGCCAGCGGCTTCCTTGGCCTTGGCGGCGTCGCCAGAGGCGGCGGCCTCGCGGAACTTGCGCACGGAGGTCTTCAGGGACGACTTCACAGCCTTGTTGCGCTGCCGCGCCTTCTCATTGGTGCGGTTGCGCTTGATCTGTGACTTGATGTTGGCCACGAAGCCTCTGCCTCTCATGAACGTCGGCCCGCCCTGGGCAGGCCGACCGAGGGGAAAGGCTACCGGGGGCGCCTTGTGGAGGCCAAATGCGGGTCCGGGACACGCCTAGGGCCCCAGGGCCCCCCACCTCCCCTAGGCGCACTAATGTGGTGAGTGGCCGCTAACCCCCTGAGATTGAGTGGCCGCTAACCCCCTGAGATAGCGACCAGTCGGCGCAACGGTGCGCGGTGCCGGAATGCCCCATCTGCTCCCCATGGGAGCATAGGTCGGTGCCCGCCCCCGCCCCCGGCAAGACCGATCCGGCGATGATCCGCAACTTCTGCATCATCGCCCACATCGACCACGGCAAGTCCACCCTGGCGGACCGGATGCTCCAGATCACCGGCGTGGTGGACGACCGCCAGATGCGGGCCCAGTACCTCGACCGCATGGATATCGAGCGGGAGCGCGGCATCACCATCAAGTCCCAGGCCGTCCGCCTGCCCTATCGCGCTGCCGACGGCCGCGACTACGTCCTCAATCTCATCGACACCCCCGGCCACGTCGACTTCACCTACGAGGTCTCCCGCAGCCTGGCGGCCTGCGAGGGGGCGGTGCTGCTGGTCGATGCCGCCCAGGGCATCGAGGCGCAGACCCTGGCCAACCTCTGCCTCGCGCTCGAGAACGACCTGCAGATCATTCCCGTGCTCAACAAGATCGATCTGCCGGCGGCCCAACCCGAGAAGTACGCGGCGGAACTCGCCCACATCATCGGCTGCTCGCCCGACGACGTCCTACGGGTCTCGGCGAAGACCGGCGACGGTGTCGGCGACCTGCTCGAGGAGGTCGTGCGGTCGGTCCCGCCCCCTGTCGGCGACGCCAACGCGCCTTTGCGTGCCCTCATCTTCGATTCGGTCTACGACACCTACCGCGGCGTCGTGACCTACGTGCGCGTCATCGACGGTCGCGTGTCCACGCGTGAGCGCATCGCCATGATGTCGACGAAGGTGACGCACGACCTGCTCGAAGTCGGCGTCATCTCGCCCGAGACCATGGCCGCGGCCGCGATCGGCGTGGGCGAGGTGGGCTACCTCATCACCGGCGTCAAGGACGTGCGTCAATCTCGTGTCGGTGACACTGTTACCAGCGCGCAAAAGGGAGCAACCCAGGCCCTCGGCGGCTACCGCGACCCCAAGCCGATGGTCTTCTCGGGCCTCTACCCCATCGACGGCTCCGACTATCCGGCCCTGCGCGATGCGCTCGACAAGCTCAAGCTCAACGACGCAGCGCTCGTCTACGAGCCGGAGACCTCGGTCGCGCTCGGGTTCGGCTTCCGCTGCGGCTTCCTCGGCCTGCTCCACCTAGAGATCGTGCGCGAGCGACTCGAGCGTGAGTTCAATCTCGACCTCATCTCCACGGCACCCAACGTCGTCTACTCGGTGCGCAAGGACGACGGCAGCGAGGTCATCGTCACCAACCCGTCGGAGTTCCCCACCGGCAAGGTCGCCGAGGTCTTCGAGCCGGTCGTACGCGCGACGATCCTGTCGCCCTCCGACTTCGTCGGCACGATCATGGAGCTATGCCAGGCGCGACGCGGCGGGCTTCTCGGCATGGACTACCTCAGTCAAGACCGCGTGGAGCTTCGCTACACCCTGCCTTTGGCCGAGATCGTCTTCGACTTCTTCGATCAGCTCAAGTCGCGCACCAAGGGCTACGCATCCCTTGACTACGAGACGAGCGGTGAGCAGTCCGCCGACCTCGTGAAGGTCGACATACTCCTGCACGGCGACACCGTCGATGCCTTCAGCGCCATCGTGCACAAGGACAAGGCCTATGCCTACGGCGTTGCCATGACCGCCAAGCTGCGCGAGCTCATACCGCGCCAGCAGTTCGAGGTGCCCATCCAGGCAGCCATCGGCTCGCGCGTCATTGCCCGGGAGACCGTGCGAGCCATGCGCAAGGACGTGCTGGCCAAGTGCTACGGCGGTGACATCACCCGCAAGCGCAAGCTGCTTGAGAAGCAGAAGGAAGGCAAGAAGCGTATGAAGATGGTGGGCCGAGTCGAGGTGCCCCAGGAGGCCTTTATCGCGGCGCTGTCGACCGGCGAGGAATCCGCCAAGAAGTAATCAGACAGAGCGAACGTTGACCGTGACGATCGTCTGATCGCCCATGGGCACGCCGAGCAGTGTCACGACGTAGCCAAAGGCCCGAAACCCCCACATGCCATTGGCCCCGGGCGGGATGAGGGCGTCGATCGCCCAGCCGTTGTTCTGCAGGTAGAGGGCGTAGTCGTTGATGGCCTGAGTCTGATCGCCCGCCGAGGCGTATTGCGCCGTGAAGTTGCCGTTGGTCCCGCTGGCGCTCACCAGAGTGAAGCCGGGAACGGGCGGAAGTTGGCTCGGCCAGCCCTCGGGAAGCTGGGCCGGGCCGGCGGGGGACGTCGGTGCCGGCGCGGGAGCACTCGACGTCGTGCCGGAGTCCGCCCCCCCGCCGCACGCGGCGAGCGTGACGGCGAGGGCGGCGGCACCGACTGCGATGAGGGCTCGTCGCATCTACTTGACGAGCCTGAGGGTCAGGGGATAGCGGTATTCGATGCCGTCCTTGTTCTTGAGGCCGGCGATGATGCAGAAGACGATGTTCAGGATAATCACGGCCAAGATGAGGAAGGCGCCGATCACCACGATCGTCAGGATCAGGCTGACGATGTAGGCGATCGTGACGGTGATCTGGAAGTTCAGCGCCTCCGTTGACTCCTTCTTCACGAAGGCGCTTCGGGGACCGAACACCAGCATCACGATGAGGGGCCCGATGAAGCCCAGGATGATGCCCGAGAGCTGGGCGAGCATGGCCCACGTGCGCTCGTCGGACTGCGACATGGGCCGCTCGCCACCCGATGGCGGCGGAGCGGCGGGCGGGGGCGGTGGCGGTTGGGTTGGTGACATAGTGCCTCCTAAGTGGGAACTGCCCTTCCAATGTACGGCGCCCGGGGCCCTGACTTCTCGCTCGACGGAGGACAATGAGCCAGGTGTCGTGGCTCGAGGCAGTGTCAGGTCGCTCGATCCGATCCCCATGGGGCATCTACCTCCATGTCCCCTACTGCGCCTCCCGCTGCGGCTACTGCGACTTCAACACCTATACGGCGGCCGAGCTCGGGCCCGGCGTCAGTCAATCGTCGTACGCTCACGCTCTCATCGGCGAACTCCGCCTTGCACGCAGCGCCCTACCGGATGCGCCCCCCGTGGATACCATCTTCATCGGAGGCGGGACGCCGACCCTGCTGGGCGCCGCCGCCCTCGTGCGAATCTTGGAGACGGTCGGCAGCGAGTTCGGCCTGGCAGCGTCGGCGGAAATCACCACGGAGGCCAACCCCGATTCGATCGATCGCCAGGGTCTGGAGGTCCTGCGCAACGCGGGATTCACCCGCATCTCCTTCGGCGTGCAGAGTCTTGCGCCCCAGGTCCTGGACACCTTGGAGCGCACGCACACGCCGGGTCGCTCGCTTGCGGCGCTTCGCGAAGCTCGACAAGCGGGATTCGAGCACATAAGTGCCGACCTCATTTACGGCACTCCGGGTGAGTCCGACGACGATCTTGCGCTGTCCGTTGACGGCGTGCTGGAAACGGGAATCGATCACCTCTCGGCCTATGCCCTCATCGTCGAGCCCGGCACTCGACTGGCCAGGCAGGTGGGACGAGGCGATATCCCGCTACCCGACGACGACATCGCGGCGGATCGCTACGAGATGGTCGACCGGCTCGCGACCCGCGCCGGCATGCAGTGGTACGAGGTCTCCAATTGGGCGCGCCCGGAGGGGGAGTGCCGACACAACCTTGGCTATTGGCGCGGCGCCGACTGGTGGGGGGCGGGCCCGGGAGCCCATGGCCACCTGGGCAGCCTGCGCTGGTGGAACCTCAAGCATCCGGCCGCTTACACCGCGCGCATTGATGCCGGGGAGCTACCCGTCGATGGCTGGGAGGCGCTCACCGCTGACGATGCCCGACTCGAGGACGCGATGCTGCGCATCCGCGTGCGCGACGGCCTGCCGTGCGGGCAGCTGACCGTGGACTCGATGGCCGGACTCGTCGATGACGGCCTGGTGCGGATCACCACCCAGGGCAACGCCGTACTCACCGACCGAGGACGCCTGCTCGCCGATCTGGTCGTGCGTCGGCTTGCCTTTCGGTAGGCGCGCAGGGGCTGCCCGCCGGGTCAGGCGCCCTTAGGGCGCGAAAGACGCTCAGGGGTGGGCTGGGTCACGGCGACCCCTCGTCAACAGGCTCCATGGAGCCCCAACGCGTAGACTTGGCACTCAAGCCGGGGGAGTGCCAAGCAGACCCGTATCGGAGGTGAGGGCGCGTGCTCGAGGATCGCCGTCTCGCCGTCCTGCGGGCCATCGTCGAGGACTACGTCTGCACGCGCGAGCCAGTCGGCAGCAAGGCACTGGTCGAGCGCTACCCACTCGGCGTCTCATCGGCCACCATCCGCAATGACATGGCGGCGCTTGAGGAGGAGGGCTACATCGCCCAGCCCCACACCAGCGCTGGCCGCATTCCGACCGACCTCGGCTACCGCGCCTTCGTCGACCGGCTCTCCGGCGTCAAGCCCCTTTCGCCGGCCGAACGTCGGGCCATCTCCAACTTCCTGGCCGGCGCCGTCGACCTCGATGACGTCATGGCACGCAGCGTGCGACTTCTCGCGCAGCTGACCCGTCAGGTAGCACTCGTCCAATACCCCTCTCTCGTGCAATCCACTGTCCTGCACCTCGAGATCGTGCGGCTGAGTTCCACTCGCGTACTCCTGGTGCTTATCGCCGCTACCGGCCGTGTGGAGCAGCGGTCGGTGGACCTTCCCGCCCCCGTATCGGAGGGATTCGTCACCGCACTTCGCTCGCGCCTGCTCACGGCCATCATCGGCCAGCGCTGCACCGATCTGTCCGGTCGCATGGAGGGGCTGGCCGAGCAGTTCCCCGCCGACGAGCGACCCAGCGCCCAGGCCATCATCGCCACGCTGCTGGAGGCGACCGTCGAGAGCGAGGAGCGCCGCGTGATGCTGGGCGGCACCGCCAACCTCGCGCGCTACCGTGACTCCTTCTCCACCCTCGAGCCCGTGCTCGAAGCCCTCGAGGAGCAGGTCGTGCTGCTGCGACTGCTGGGCGAGGTGTCGGGGCAGGTGAGCGTGCGGATCGGCCACGAGAATCCCGTCGAGGACCTGCAGTCAACCAGCGTCGTCGCAGCCGGCTACGGACGTGGATCCGCGGTGGCTGCGGGCGTCGGCGTCCTGGGTCCGACGCACATGGACTACCCCGGCACGATGGCCGCCGTGCACGCCGTCGCGCAGTACCTCAGCCGGATCCTGGACGAAAACTAGCGACGTGGCGACCGACTACTACGCCATGCTCAGCGTCTCCCGGGATGCATCGCCCGATGAGATCAAGCGCGCCTACCGCAAGCTCGCTCGCGAATTGCATCCCGACGTCAACCAGGACCCAGGCAGCCAGGAGCGCTTCAAGGAGGTCACGGCCGCCTACGAGGTACTCAGCGATCCTGAGAAGCGTCAGATGTACGACCTCGGGGGTGACCCGCTCCGCGCGAGCGGCGGCGGATTCGGCGCGACCTTCGACTTCTCCGACCTGATGGATGCCTTCTTCGGGGGAGGCCAGCAGCGCGGACCGCGGCCGCGCATGCGACGTGGGCAGGACGCTCTCATTCGCATGCAGGTGGACCTTGCCGAGGCAATGTTCGGTGGCACTCGCGAGATCCAGGTCGATACGGCGGTGCGATGCAACGCCTGCGCGGGAGCCGGCGCATCGCCGGGCACCGAGCCCACGATGTGCCCGATGTGCAAAGGACGCGGCGAGATTCAGAATGTCCAGAGGTCGTTCCTAGGCCAGGTCATGACCTCTCGGCCGTGTCCGCAGTGCCAGGGCTTCGGCACGACCATCCCGCATCCGTGCGTCGAATGCTCGGGCGACGGACGCGTGCGCACGCGTGCCAATCTGACGGTGACGATTCCGCCAGGCGTCGACACCGGCACGCGCATTCAGCTTGCGGGCCAGGGAGAAGTCGGCCCTGGTGGCGGCGATCCTGGTGACCTCTTCGTCGAGATCGTCCAGGAGCCACATCCGGTCTTCGAGCGCCGCGGAGACGATTTGCTCTGCACCGTGGAAGTCCCTATGACGGCGGCCGCACTCGGCACGACCATGACCCTCGAGACACTCGACGGCTACGAGACCGTCGATATCAAGGCGGGCACCCAACCCGGGTCGGTCATGACGCTTCGTGCGCGGGGCGTTCCCCGCCTGCGCGGCGCGGGGCGTGGTGACCTGCACGTGCATCTAGATGTCCGCACCCCGACACGACTCGACGTCGAGCAGGAGCAGCTCGTGCGCCAGCTCGCCGAGATCCGCGGCGAGGAGGGGGCCGTCCTGCGCACCCAGCACGACGAGGATCCAGCCGCCGGCGGGCTCTTCTCCCGGTTGCGCGGCGCCTTCAGCGGGCGCTGATGTCAAGGCCAGTGTTCTTTGCCGACGATCTGGGTGATGCGGCAATCGGCGGGGTGCTGGGGCTCGATGGCCCCGAGGGCCACCATGCCGCCCAGGTCGTGAGACTCCGCGAAGGCGAGCACGTCGACATCGTCAATGGTGCCGGTCGCCGCATCCACGCCACGGTCCGCGATGTCCGACGCGATCGTATCGACGTATCGATCGACCAGATCCTTGACGAGCCGGCGCCTGAACCCCGCGTCGTGGTGATCCAGGCGCTCGCCAAGGGTGACCGTAGCGAACGCGCCGTGGAGACCATGACTGAGATCGGTGTCGATGTCGTCGTGCCCTGGGCCGCGGCCCACTCGGTCAGCCAATGGCGGGGAGACAAGGCCCAACGCGGGGTCGACAAGTGGCGGATGACGGCCCGCGGTGCTGCCAAGCAGGCGCGTCGGTCGCGATTCCCTGACGTGCTGCCCCTGGCCGAGACCAGGCAGCTGCGCGACATCGTGCAGGGGGCGTCGCTGGCCCTGCTCCTCGACGAGGGTGCAAGCGCCCCCCTCTCGGCCGTGAGCATCCCCGACCACGGCGATGTCGTCATCATCGTCGGACCCGAAGGTGGCATGAGTGCTGCCGAGCACGACACCGTGACATCGTGGGGCGCCCGGCCGGTGCACCTCGGCCCCAATATCCTGCGCACCTCGACAGCCGGGTCGGTCGCCGCTGCGATGGTGCTGTCAGCCACAGCCCGCTGGCGGTAAGCCCTAGCATTCACCCGTGAGCGATTGCCTCTTCTGCGCCGTCGTCCGGGGCGACATCCCTGCTGACGTGGTCTTGCGTACCGACCGCATCCTGGCCTTCCGCGATATCGATCCGAAGGCACCGGTCCACGTCCTGGTCATCCCCATCGACCACCACCCCGACGTTCCCGCGGCGGCGCTGGCCGACCCCGCCCTCGGTGCCGATCTCCTCCAGGCCGCCGCTGAGGTGGCCGCTGCCGAGGGGGTCGTCGACTCGGGGTACCGCCTCGTGGCCAACACCGGCAGCGATGGCGGCCAGACCGTGCACCACGCCCACCTGCACGTGCTGGGGGGCCGTGGGCTCACCTGGCCTCCCGGCTGAGCGCTACCATCGGAGCCCCGGGCGGCGCCGCCGCCCACGTCGAAGGGCAGGGCCCGGCCGCACGGCCACACCATGTCCAGTAGCGCCCCCTCTCAGGCGACCATAGCGGTCCCCGCGAGTCAGCCCATGGTGTCCGTGCTTGGACCGGGCGATGAATTGCTCCGCGTCATCGAAGCGCAGTTCCCCGAGGCGGATATCCACGTCCGGGGCAATGAGATTCGCATCGCCGGCAGCGCCCAAGACGTCGGGATGGTCGAACTCCTCGTCTCCGAGATGCTCGCGGTGCTGCGCACCGGCCAGGGCCTGACCCCCGAGTCGGTCGAGCGCAGTGTGTCGCTTCTTCGCAGCGGCGCGCGCCCCGCTGAGATCCTCTCAACCAACATCCTGAGCTCGCGCGGGCGCACCATCCGCGCGAAGTCGCTCAACCAGAAGCGCTACGTCGACGCCATCGACTCCCACACCGTCACCTTCGGCATCGGTCCGGCTGGCACCGGCAAGACCTACCTCGCGGTTGCCAAGGCGGTGCAAGCGCTGCAGGCGAAGAAGGTCACCCGCATCATCCTGACCCGGCCTGCCGTCGAGGCGGGGGAGAGACTCGGCTTCCTGCCGGGCACGCTCTCGGAAAAGATCGACCCCTACCTCCGACCGCTGTACGACGCGCTGCACGACATGCTCGACCCCGATTCGATCCCGCGGCTGATCACGAGCGGGACTATCGAGATTGCCCCGCTCGCCTACATGCGCGGGCGCACCCTCAATGATGCGTTCATCATCCTCGACGAAGCCCAAAACACCACGCCCGAACAGATGAAGATGTTCCTGACGCGCCTTGGATTCGGCTCGACCATGGTGGTCACCGGCGATGTCACGCAGATCGACCTGCCCGCAGCGACGCCGTCCGGCTTGAAGGTCGTCCAAGACATCCTCGACGATGTCGATGGCGTGGCATTCTGCACTCTGACGTCGCAAGACGTCGTGCGCCACCGGCTCGTGGGCCGAATCGTCGAGGCCTATGGGCGCTACGACGCCGAGGTGGCCGCCACCTTGCGCTCGACCGACACGGGATCTCGCCGTTCGATGCCAGGCCCGCGCCGGGCGTGATGATCGTGCCCATCGATGTGATCGATTCGTCGGGCACCAGCGTGACCGATGTCGACGCCCTCCGGCGCCAGGGCGAATTCCTGCTCGAGCGTCTGCATCTGGACCCCGACGCCGAACTCTCGATCGCCCTGGTCGACGAAGACGAAATGACCCGCCTGCACGTGGAGTGGATGGGCGAGCCGGGTCCGACGGACGTGCTGTCCTTCCCGATGGATGACCTCACTCCCGGCGACCCTGGCGGACCGCGCCTGACGGGCGTCCTTGGCGACGTCGTCATCTGCCCCCAGGTCGCGGTGCGCCAAGCGCAGGCCGTTGGCCATGGCGTCGCCGACGAGATCTCCCTGCTTCTCACCCACGGTGTCCTGCACCTCCTCGGATACGACCACGGCGAGCCCGACGAGCACGAGCGAATGTTCGGCCTTCAAGACGCGCTCCTCGCGGAGTGGCGCGGCACCCAGGCGGCGACATGACCACCTATGCGCTGCTCATCGCACTGTCAGTCGTATTGGTCCTCTTGGCCGGTGGCCTCATCACGATCGAGACCGCCATCACCCGTGTGTCGCGGTCGCTCGTCGAGGAGATGGTCACCGACGACGTGCCAGGCGCGCATCGACTCCTCGTCATCGTGAGCGATCGACCTCGCTACGTCAACGTCCTACTCTTCCTGTCGACGACGCTTACGGTCACGGCGATGGCACTGGTGTCGTACGTGGCCATTGTTGGCCTCAAGGTGGACCACGGCTGGCCGATCGGCTGGGCGATCGCCGCGGTCGTCGCGGTGATGGTTGTCGTCATCTACGTCGTCCTAGGAGTCGCTCCGCGCACCCTCGGTCGCCAGCACGCCATGGCGGTCGCGCTCCGCACGGCGGGCATCGCTCGCGGGCTCGCCGTGGTCCTGAGCCCGCTCGCATCGCTATTGATCCTCGTCGGCAACGCCCTAACGCCCGGCAGGGGCTATCGCGAGGGTCCGTTCGCCTCCCAGGCAGAGCTCCGCGAGCTAGTCGACATGGCGGAGGCCGACAGTCTCATCGAGGACGACGAGCGGCAGATGATCCACTCGGTCTTCGAACTCGGCGACACGTTCGCCCGTGAGGTGATGGTGCCACGCACCGAGATGGTCTTCATCGAGCGCACCAAGAGCCTTCGCCAAGCGATGTCGCTGGGCCTTCGGTCAGGCTTCTCGCGCATCCCGGTTATTGGCGACAGCGCTGACGACGTCGTGGGCATCGTGTACCTCAAGGACATCGTGCGTCGCGTGTTCGATCGGCGCGATGCCGAGCAGAGCGAGACCGTCGAGAGCCTCATGCGGCCGGCCTTCTACGTGCCCGACAGCAAGCCGGCCGATGAGCTCCTCAAGGACATGCAGGCTGCCAGGGTGCACCTGGCCATCGTGGTCGACGAATACGGTGGCACCGGAGGTCTGGTGACGATCGAGGACATCCTCGAGGAGATCGTCGGCGAGATCGACGACGAATACGACACCGCGGCGCCGGAGGTAGCTCCTCTCGACGACGGTTCCTTCCGCGTGAGCTCTCGTATGCACGTCGACGACTTCGCCGACCTGGTCTCGGTCGATGTCGAGGGCGAGGAAGAGGGCGTCGACACCGTGCTCGGCCTCATGGCAAAGCGACTCGGCCGGGTCCCCATCCCGGGCGCGAGCGTCGACGTCGACGGCTGGCGATTGACCGCAGAGCGCGGCCTCAATCGCCGCAACCGCATCGCCACCGTCCTGGCATCGCCCGTGCTGGCGCAGGAGATCGAGGAGTCGGTCGATGCCCGATGACCTACCCGCCGAGGATGCCAAGCTGGTGACGCTCGCGCGGGGAGCCCGCGGTCGGATCGGCGCGGCCACGGGTGCGGCCCTGCGCGACGAGACCGGTCGTACCTACTCGGCAGCCGATGTCGTGCTCCCGTCACTGCACATGACCTCGCTCGAACTCGCAATTGCCCAAGCGGTCGCTGCCGGAGCGCGCGTCGCTGAGGCGGCAGCGGTCGTCACCGACGATCCTGATGCTTTCGTCGTTCCGACGGCCCTCGCCGAGTTCAGCCCCACGACCCTGCTCATCGTGTGCCGGGCCGACGGCACCGTCGAGCGCCGTATAGCCGGGTCGGGGCCGTGAGCGCGGTCGCCACGCGCGTGCGCGATCGACGCGTGGCATCCGTCTCGGTGCTCGGTTCTGCTGCGCTCTTCGGCACTGCCGGCACGGCGCGCGCCCTGCTGCTGCCGTCCGCTCCGGCGCCGGGCGTCGCTGCGGCCCGGCTGCTCGTTGGCGGGATTGGTTTCATCGCCTACGTCGGGCGCAATGCCGATGGACGTCGCGCGCTGGCCCGCTTGTGGCGCCGACCGATCGTGTGGGGCATGGGACTCACGGTAGCGGCCTACCAGGTGTTCTTCTTCCTCTCGATGGCTCGCGCCGGCGTCGCGGTCGGCACGCTCGCCAGCCTGTCGTTTACACCTTTCATGGCTGGCCTGCTCGCTTGGGCTCTCAAGGAGGGCGCGCCCGGTCTGGTCTGGGCGATCTCCACCGTGCTCGCGGTCGGCGGCCTGGCGCTGCTCACGGTGGGCGTGGGCGATCAGCGCGACCTCGTCGGCATCCTCTTCGGCGTGTGCGCGGGCGCGTCCTACGGCTTTTACACCGTCATCGGGGTGCGGCTGGCGCGTAGCGGCGAGCACCCCACCACCATCCTGGCGGCGTCCATTTCGATCGCCGGCCTCGTCCTGCTGCCCGTGTTCGTCATGTCCGGCGACTGGTGGATGTCGTGGTCAGGTCTAGCCCTGATCCTGTGGCTGGGTCTGGCGACGACCACCCTTGCCTACGCCCTGTTCGGCGTGGGCCTTGCCGTACTCCAGCCGGGGCACATCGCGACGATCACTCTCGCCGAGCCTGTCTTTGCCACCCTGCTCGGTGTGCTCGTGCTCGGCGAAACCCTCACCGCGCTCGGCTGGCTCGGCTGTGTGGTCATCATCGTGGCCCTGGGTATTCTCGGCTTCAGTGAGCGTCGCGACCCGGTGTCGCGATGAGCGACCATCGCTCTGGACTTACCTGCTTTGTCGGGCGCCCCAATGCGGGCAAGTCAACGCTCACAAATGCAATCGTCGGCACGAAGGTGGCGATCACGTCCAGCCGACCGCAGACCACGCGCCATGTCGTGCGCGGCATCCTTACACGTCCCGACGCTCAACTCGTCATCCTCGATACCCCCGGGCTGCACAAGCCCAAGACGCTCCTCGGTGAGCGGCTCAATGACCTCGTTCGCCAGGCCTGGTCGACGGTCGACGTCGCGGCCCTGTGCGTGAGTGCTGACGCTCCCGTCGGCACGGGCGACGCCTATGTCGCCGCGGAGTTGGCCCGGGCCCGTGGCGGTAGTCGACGGGCGACCTTCGCCATAGTGACCAAGACCGACCTCGTCTCAGCCACCCAGGTTGCCCAGCGGCTTGCGGAGGTGGCCGAGCTAGGTGAGCAGTCCGGCATGGAGTGGGCCGAGGTGGTGCCTGTCTCTGCGGTGACGGGCAACAACGTCGACTTGCTCACGCGTCTGCTCATCGAGCGCTTGCCCCCGGGGCCGGCCCTCTACCCCGGTGGCGAGGCAACGGACGAGCCGGAGGAGACGCTGGTCGGGGAGTTCATTCGCGAAGCAGCCCTCGAGGGCGTCACGGATGAGGTGCCGCATTCCATCGCCGTGGTGATCGAGGAGATGGCCGCTCGCGAAGATCGCCCCGAAGACCGGCCCCTGGTCGACATCTACGCCGTCATCTTCGTCGAGCGCGACAGTCAGAAGGCCATCGTCATCGGCAAGGGCGGATCCAGGCTCAAGCAGGTTGGCATCAAGGCCAGGCGTTCCATCGAGGCGCTGCTGGGCACCCCCGTCTACCTCGATCTGCGCGTGAAGGTCGCCAAGGACTGGCAGCGCGACCCCAAGCAATTGCGCAGGCTGGGCTTCTAGGCTGATTACGCCGGCCTCAGCGGGTCGTTGGGGTCCTCGTATTCACCCTTGCGCTGGAGTTCTGGCACGAGGTCGTATCGATGGCCGTAGGTCTCGGCAACGGCGATGACGATGGCCAGGAGAGGAATGCCGATGATCGCTCCAACCGGCCCGAAGAGAGCCGCACCAATGAAGACGGCGGCGAGGGCGAGGCCGGAATTCATCGACATGACTCGATTGGCCAGCCGCGGCGTCAGCAGATATGTCTCGAGTTGCTGGTAGGCGGTTCCGAACAGCACGATCCACAGTGCGCTGATCGGCTTGACGGTGAGCGTGAAGACTATGGGGACGGCAAGCCCGATGTAGGTACCGACCATGGGAATGAACTGGCCGACGAATCCGACGAAGACGCCCATGGGCAGCCAGAACGGAACGCCGATCAGGAAGAAGAACGCGGAGTAAGCGACCGACGAGATGCTCGCCAGGATGATCTTGCTCAGCACGAACGACCCGGCCTTCTCGATCGAGATATCCCACACGGTGATAACGACTCGCTGGGACTCTTGCGGCATCCACGAAGCGATCGTGCGTCGGAGGCGCGGAGCGTCAGCGGCAAGATAGAAGGAGAAGACGATGATCACGACGAGGTTGACGAAGACGTTGAGCACGCCGGTCACCAGGCCCATTACGCCGCCTTGCCACTGGCTGGCGAAGTTGCCCAGTTGCTCGGGGGTTAGGACAAAGCTGTCGACCGCCTGCTTGGTGTCGATGGCGAGTCCGAAAGTGCTGTTGAGCCACGCGGTGATCTCGGTCACCGTCTCGGGCAGGGAACTGGCGAGCTGGCCGAGTTGCTGGACAAACAGGCTGCCAAAGAGCACAAGGAAGCCAGCACTTATGAGGTAGACCACGCCCAAGACCAGCGCGGTGGCCAGGCCCCGCTTCCAGTTGCGTCTGACCAGGGCGCTGATGACCGGGTCGAAGGAAATAGCGATCAGGAAGGCGAGCAGGATGTTGAAGGCGAATCCCGCGAGTGCGCTCCAGGACCACTGGATGATCTGCCACAGGATGATGGCTGCGACGATGATGAACAGCGAGCGGCGCAGCCACCGGGCGTCCAGGCCGACGGTGATGAAGGCTGGGCGCTCAGGCCGACGGGCGTCTGAGGGCATGTCGCTCAAGGCCGGACGCTAGCAGGATGGGAGAGCATGTCCCATGCCTTCGTATCGAGACGAGGCCATCGTCCTGCGCACGCAGCGGCTGGGCGAGGCGGACCGCATCGTCACCTTGCTGACCCGGGGTCGGGGGCGCGTGCGCGCGGTAGCGAAGGGCGTGCGTCGCACCGGGAGCCGCTTCGGTGCGCGCCTCGAACCTTTTGGTCATGTCGACCTTCAACTGCACGAGGGCCGGTCCCTCGACACCGTGACGCAGGCGGAGTCCCTGCAGAGTTACGGTGCCGAGCTGTCCGGTGACTACCCCCGTTGGACCTCCGGCACCGCGATGCTGGAGGCGGCCGAGCGGCTGACGCCCGTGGAGCGTGAGCCGTCGGTGCAGCAGTACCTCCTGCTCGTCGGAGGCCTACGCACCCTGGTCTCCCGCACGCACGACCCATCGCTCATCCTCGACGCGTTCCTATTGCGCTCGCTCGCGATTGCCGGGTGGTCGCCCTCGTTTTGGGACTGCGGTCTTTGCACCGCCCCCGGACCGCATCGCGCGTTCTCGATCACCGGGGGCGGGGCTTTGTGCACGGACTGCCGTCCTCCGGGGTGCGCGACCACGGCTCCCGAGACCCTGGCGTTGCTGGGTGCGCTGCTGTCGGGCGACTGGGTCCTGGCCGACGCGAGCGATCCCCGCCACCGCCGAGAGGCTAGTGGCCTGGCCGCGGCCCTCGTCACCTGGCACCTGGAGAGGGGCCTGCGCTCCCTGCCGCTCGTCGAGCGCGGCTAACAGCCCACCAGTCGCCCACCTGTCCATCGCCGATTGCGCAGGTGTGCCGGGGTCTCCCTCATGAACGGTATGCACAGGTGCGCAGTCGGCGCGGGACGGGGCCGGCTAGTAGCCCGGCGGTGACAGGATGGGCGGGTGCCCCGTCGGTCCGTCGTTCCCCCGACGCCCCATCCCAGTGGTGCGCGTCCTCCGGGGATCCCACGGGCTCTCGTGCCCCGGCACGTGGCGGTCGTGATGGACGGCAACGGTCGCTGGGCCAAGGAGCGCGGCCTACCCCGCACCGCCGGTCACGAGGCCGGGGAGTTCGCACTCCTTGACTGCGTCCACGGCGCGATCGAAATGGGTATCGGCTGGCTGTCGGCGTATGCCTTCTCCACCGAGAACTGGAAGCGGTCACCCGACGAGGTGCGCTTCCTCATGGGGTTCAATCGCGATGTCGTGCACCGACGGCGAGACGAGATGCACGCGCTGGGTGTGCGGGTGCGCTGGGCGGGGCAGCCGAAGCGCCTGTGGAAGAGCGTGATCACGGAGCTGGAGTACGCCGAGGAGCTCACTCGGGACAACGATGTCCTCACCCTGACGATGTGCGTCAACTACGGCGGCCGCGCCGAGATCGCCGATGCGGCAGCGGCCATCGCTCGTGGCGTCGCGGAAGGCCGCATTGATCCGGTCAAGGTCGATGAGCGCATGATCGCCCGACATCTCTATGAACCGGACATGCCCGATGTCGACCTCTTCGTGCGATCCTCGGGTGAGCAGCGCACGAGCAACTTCCTCCTATGGGAGTCGGCGTACGCCGAAATGGTCTTCCTCGACACCTTCTGGCCCGACTTCGATCGACGGCATCTGTGGCAGGCATGTGAGACCTACGCCGCGCGCGACCGTCGTTATGGTGGAGCGGTGCCCAATGCCGTGATGCCCGAGGGCGAGGGGACACCGTGACGGTGCCGTCCGGTCAACGTCAGGGCTACCGCCCCGGCAGTCTCGAGCTCCTCGCCATCGGCCTGGTATTGCTGATCGTCGGCCAGCGCTGGCTGGTCGGGCTCTTCGACGATCCAGCCGTGCAGACCGGGGCGACGATCTTCGTCTCGATCGTCGTGCAGGCGCTGCCCTTCCTCGTGCTCGGCGTCGTCCTTTCGGGGGCCATCGCGGCCTTCGTGCCCGCCTCATTCTGGAAGAAGGCCCTGCCCAAGAATCCCGCCCTCGCCGTGCCCGTGGCCGGCGCCGCCGGCGCGGTCCTTCCCGGGTGCGAGTGCGCGTCGGTCCCGGTCGCCAACGGCCTGATGTCGCGCGGAGTCGCCCCCGCCGCAGCACTGGCCTTCCTGCTCTCCGCGCCCGCGATCAACCCGATCGTGCTCGCCTCGACCTTCGTCGCTTTCCCCGGCGAGCCCATGATGGTTGTGGCGCGCTTCGTCGCATCGCTGGCGACGGCGGTCATCATGGGCTGGCTCTGGCTGCGCTTCGGCAAGGCCAAGTGGCTGCGGATCGGGCCCCGCGACCACCTGGTCGGCGCTAGCCCCTGGCATACCTTCCGGCTCACGGCGACGCATGACTTCCTGCACGCGGGCGGATTCCTCGTCATCGGCGGGCTCTTCGCCGCTGCGCTCAATGTCGTCGTGCCCCAGCAGTGGCTCGCCGCGGTGGCCGACCAGCCCATCCTGTCGGTGCTCGTTCTGGCTTTGCTCGCGGTGCTGCTGAGCATCTGCTCGGAGGCCGACGCCTTCGTCGCCGCGAGCCTCACCGAGTTCTCACTCACCGCCAAGCTTGCCTTCCTCGTGGTCGGTCCCATGGTCGATCTGAAGCTCATCTCGCTCCAGGCCGGTACCTTCAGTGGGAAGTTCGCCACGCGCTTCGCGCCGACGACCTTCGTCGTGGCGGTGATCTTCAGCCTGCTCGTGGGTTGGTGGCTGCTCACATGAGGCGAGACGTCCAGGCGGTCGTCCTCATCCTCGTCGGCGGCGCCGTCCTGCGGATCACTCTCGGTGACACCTTCCTCAACTACGTCCAGGAGGGCATGCGTCCCTGGCTGCTGCTGTCGGGGGGCATCCTCGTCGTCCTCGGCGTACTCGCCCTCATCGACGTGCTGCGCAAGGGGCGTGAGGCAGCGGACGAAGAAACACCGCACGACGAGCCCCACGAGCGTGACCATGGGCACGGGCACGGGTCGGGCGGTCCGCGCGCGGCATGGCTTCTCCTCCTGCCGGTGCTCGCGATATTCCTCATCGCACCGCCCGCGCTCGGTGCCTACGCCGCCGCTCGAGATGTGGCCAACTCCGCGCCACCACAGGAGGCCAAGGCGCCTCCGCTGCCTCCCGGTGATCCGGCGCAGGTCACCGTCGCGGAGTACGTCGGACGCGCCGTCTGGGACGATGGCCTCACACTCATCGACCGGACGGTGGAGATGACGGGATTCGTCACGCCGGATCCGGCGGGCGACTGGTGGATCAGCCGCATGGCTGTCGCCTGCTGCGCGGCGGATGCGATCGCCTCCAAGGTCAAGGTGCTGAACGCACCGGATCTGCCGGCGGACACGTGGGTGACCATCACGGGCCGCTGGGTGCCGGGAGGCGGCACCAAGAACGACACGGCCATCCCGCTGATCGAGGTCATCGATCTCGTGGAAGTCCCGCAGCCCAGGAACCCCTACGAGTAGGAGTTCCCGGCGGGACCATCCAGGGGCTTATTGACAGACATTTTCATTAAGAGTAGAGTGGCGGAGCCGGCCCGGGTCATGGGGTGGCCCTGACGCTGGGGTCAGTCCGCCCTCGCCCACCTCGTCTCGCGATGGCGATAGCGATTCGGGCCGGCACCACAAGGTCACCGCCACATATCAAGGAGCTCACATGACCACCCGCCCCCTTCGGAGCCTCGTCGCCGCAGCATTGGCGGCGGCAATGGGACTTGCCGGCGCTGCCGCGTGGATTTCCCCCGCTGCGGCCTCTGAGCGGTCCTCCTGCCCTGCAAAGCCACTGCGTGTCGTGGTCAGCGTCAACCAGTGGGGGGACATCACGCGCCAACTGGCCGGTTCCTGCGCCAAGGTGGTGCAGATTCTCACCGACCCCAACATCGATCCGCATGACTACGTCCCCAATGCGAAGGCCAAGAAGCGCTTCGCGGGTGCCGACATGGTGGTGGTCAATGGCGTGGGCTACGACGATTGGGCGCAGCAGGCTGCGCAGGAGTACGCACCCGAGGCTACCGTCGTGGTCCTCGGGGAAGGAGTCGGCGTGCAGGTGGGTGCCAATCCCCACCTCTGGTACAGCCCCGACTACGTCTTTCTCTCCACGCGCGTGATCACCGGGGCGCTCCTTGAGGCGCGCCCCAAGGCCAAGGACTACTTCCTCAATCGGCTGTCGGCTTATCAGTCGGGGCCCCTTGAGGGCTACCTTGAGGCCGTTCGCTCGGTACCGGTTGGCGAGCCCCCGCTGCGGTACGCCGCCACCGAGACGATCTTCAACTACATGGCTGCCACGGCCATGCTGGAGGACATGACTCCGTCAGCCTGGGAAACCAATTCGCTCAACGACCGCCCTCAGACCAATGCCAGTGCCCGGGAATTCAAGGCCCTCCTCAAGGCCAAGAAGGTGGACGTACTCATCTTCAACACCCAGACATCCGATCCCGTCGCCAAGAAGATGGTGAAGATCGCCAAGGACAAGGGCATTCCGGTCGTCAAGGTGACGGAGACAGTCCCGCCAAATTACGCGACATTCGTGGCCTGGCAAGAGGCTATGCTGGCCAATCTTGACCGCGCGTTGAGACGCTGACCATGGCAAACGATGCGCGCATCCCTGTCACCGTCCTGACAGGTTTTCTTGGGTCGGGCAAGACGACGCTTCTCAATCGAGTGCTCAAGGAGAATCACGGGATGCGCATCGCCGTGGTCGAAAACGAGTTCGGCGAAGTGGGTATTGATGATGCTCTAATCATTGACTCCGAAGAGGAAATCTTCGAGATGAACAACGGGTGCATTTGCTGCACCGTTCGCGGAGATCTCATTCGTATCCTAGGAACGCTCGTGAAGCGGCGCGACAAGTTTGACCGCATACTCATTGAGACGACCGGATTGGCCGATCCGGCTCCTGTCGCCCAGACATTCTTCGTCGATGACGACATGCGCGAACACTGTCGGCTGGATGCAATTGTGACGCTCGTAGACGCTCGTCACGCACTGGAGCACCTCAACGAGGTCAAGCCTGAGGGAGTCGAAAACGAGTCCATTGAGCAGGTGGCATTCGCTGATCGCATCGTGCTTAACAAGACCGACCTAGCGAGTGCCGAGGACATCGTCATGCTGGAAGAGCGGATCCGAGGAATCAACGCGGTTGCTGAGATTCTGCCCGCCACCTTCGCTGATGTTCCGCTCTCCCAGGTCCTCGATGTCGGCGCATTTGACCTCGATCGAATCCTGCAAACAGATCCAACGTTCCTGGAGCAAAGCGATCACATGCACGATCTTTCCGTGACGAGCGTGGGGATTGAATCCAGGCAGCCTGTGCGCCGAGATGCCTTTATGTCATGGCTTCGGGAGCTTCTCGTCACCCAGGGCGTGGATATCTTCCGGTCCAAAGGGATTCTGTCGATGGAGGGGTCAGATAACCGCTTTGTCTTCCAGGGCGTCCATATGCTCCTTGACGCGTCCGAAGGTGCGCCATGGGGCGATGCTCCGAGGTCAAGCCGGCTGGTGTTCATCGGCCGAAATCTGGACCGTGACCAACTTGAGGACGGGTTCGCCCGTTGCCTCCTGTCATGACGACTCACTCGCAGGCCCACAGCGTGACCGGGCTCTACTGGCAGGCTCGAGTTGAGAACGCCCCTGTCGCCGTGGATGCGGCGGGGGAGGTCGTCGCCGTAGCTACGGCCGAGGGAGACGCCCTTGTCTTCGATGCTCTTGTGGGTGGAGTGGTCGCGCGAATGGATCTCGATGACACTCTCACCGGGTGCGCGTTCGATCCGGACGGTCATCGGCTTGCCCTCGTGGGTTCGACGGGAGCCTGGATCTGGGACTACGCGGCGGGAGATGCGCGCCGCGTCGTTGGTGGGCGCTGGTGCTCCGCGGCCAAGTGGGCTCATGGCGATCGTCTCGCCGTGGCAGCGGGGCGTCAGGCACTCGTCGTGAGTGGAGCGGGTGAACATCTGTGGGAGTCGCCCTCGTTGGCAAGCACCGTCTCGGATGTTGCCTGGTTGGGCGGTTGGCGGCGGCTTGCAGCTGCCACATACGGTGGAGTGCACCTCTTCGAGCCGAGGCCGCACGGCGATGACCGGCTCTTGAGCTTCACCGGATCGCTACTGGCGCTCGCAGTGACGCCGAACGGTCGATGGATTGTCTCGGGCAATCAGGACTCATCCCTGCAAGTCTTCAGGACTGACAAGGACACGCGGCTCGAGATGCAGGGGTACCCCTCAAAGATCGCGCATGCATCCTTTGACGCGAGTGGGCGCTGGCTAGCCAATGACGGAGCGCCGGAAGTCAGCATCTGGGACTTTTCCGGCAAGGGCCCCCGTGGTCGCGCTCCTGCGCTGTGCGTCTCCGCTGCATCCCAATGCCCGCCGGGCGCTACCGACTGGCCCGAATCATTCGCGTGGCATCCCAGCGAAGCCGTGCTCGCGACCGGCTGGCGTTCTGGTCAGGTGACCATGCATCGTGCCGCGGATGGCATACCCGAACGAGCGTTGAAGCCGGAGGAAGTAGCCTTTGAGTGCGACGGACTCGTGCGTGATGTTGCCTGGGCCCCCGATGGCTCGCGAGTGTTTGCCATTGCCGCGACGGGCCAGGTTGCCTGCGTGCCGTGGTAGCGGGTCATGGAAGGTGTGCCCTCACGGTGTGCCGTGGCTGCTGCTGCGGCACCGATGACCGAGAGGCGGCTCGAGACTGGCTGGAAGATCTCAGGAGACGGCTGCCAGACGTGTCTATCAGCACGAGCGATTGCCTAGGGCCGTGTGATCGCCGTGACGTCGTCGTGGTGCGTCCGTCCCGCGAGGGCCGTAAACGTGGGGCGCGCGGCACTTGGTTGGGATGGTCGGGATCAGCAGGTGCACTCGCCGCGCTGGTCGACTGGGTCATGACAGGGGGTCCCGGCATTTCGCCGATTCCTGATGAATTGAGCATCCATGTTTTCCGCTGGAAGCGGGGTCAACAGGCAGGATGACCACACTGGACTTTGCGGCCTGTTAGGCGATGGCCGAACGCATCGCGGAGCGCTGGCACGCGGGACAGACTCCAAGGAATTCAAGATAGGGCCGAATTTCGGCATATCCCGTGTTCGCCTCTAGGCCTTCACCGAGGCCTGACCACAGGGCCGTGTCCGAAAGTTCCAAGGCATTCGCGCAGACGCGGCAGACCAAGTGGACGTGCCCTCCCGTGACAGATCCGCAACGTCGGTAACGTGTCTGTCCATCCTCCCAGGAGCGCACGTCAATGACACCTTCATGGCTGAGTCGCTGCAGCGTGCGATACACCGTGGTCAGTCCCACCTCACACCCGCTGCCAAGCAAGAGGCCGTGGATCTCCTGAGCCGAGAGGAACCGATCCGATGCCTGGATGGCATCAAGAACCTCCTGGCGCTGACGTGTGACACGGCGAGGGGCCTCCCCTCTCGCGGAGGGGCACGCAGCACCGCCCGGACTGGAGTGGGTGTCGTCGAACACCTCCTCAGGATAGGCGCTTGACAGGAATCCGACCAACTAACGATAATGAAAGTCGTTATCAATAAGTGGAGGTCGTATGCGTCTCCTTGTTACGAGGCAGTGGTCGCAGCCTCTCGGTCAGTGCGCCGATGCACGTGAAGCCAAGTGACGTGCCGCCCGCAGTCCAGCTGCGGGACCTTAGCGTGCGCTTCGGAGAGGTCGTTGCACTTGACCATGTCAGCCTCGACGTTCTCCGCGGTGAAGTGGTCGCGTTCGTGGGCCCCAACGGCGCAGGCAAATCCTCGTTACTGCGCGCCATGACCGGCCTTGTGCCCACCACGGGAGACGTGCTCATTAACGGGCGAGCCCTTCGAGTCGCTAGAGCCTCGGGTGTAGCCTACGTCGCTCAACGCTCCCTGGCTCGTTGGGATCTTCCACTGACGGTTGAGGACGTTGTCGTGTGTGGCAGGCAGGGGCACCGTGCCACCCTTTCCCGACCGAGTAGTCGAGACCGTGCAGCAGCGCGCGACTGCCTCGCTCTTCTCGGCGTGCAAGGGCTAACCCATCGCCGAATCGGGGAACTCTCCGGTGGCCAAGCTCAGCGGGTGCTGCTTGCCCGAGCCCTAGTCCAGGACCCCGACATCATCGTGCTAGACGAGCCCTTTGCCGGTGTGGATCCAGGCGCCGTTCACGGGCTAGCTGACGTCTTGATGAAGTTGAATGATGAGGGCGTCACCGTGCTCTGTGCCTTGCATGAGATCGATATCGCCGCGAAGCACTTCGCCCGTATCGTCGCCCTTCAACGTCGTGTCTTGGCTGACGGACCACCCTCTCAGGTACTCAACGGCGACGGCATAGCTGCGCTCTACTCGCTGCCAGTAGACCATGCACAGTCGGACGCGTGATGGATCTCGCGGCCTGGATCCTTGAGCCCTTCTCGCTCTCCTTTATGCAGCGAGCCCTGGTCAGTGGAGTGGCCGTGGGCATCTCTGCGCCGGTCATTGGTGTCTGGGCGGTGACGAAGCGACTCGTGTACCTCACGGATGGCATGTCGCATGCCATCCTCGCCGGCGTTGTAGCCGCAGCCGCCCTCGGAATCGCGTTCACCATCGGCGGTGTCGTCGTAGCGCTGCTCATGGCGGCTCTCGTGGTGTTCCTCGTCCTGAGGCTCGGCCTTCCCGAGGACAGTGCCATAGGGGTTGTGAGTCAAGGTCTCTTTGCCGCTGGCGTAGTGGGCGCGACCCTGCTGGGAGACCCGCGCGCCCTCGCCCACATCCTCTTCGGGAACCCGCTCACTGTGACATGGCCCGAGGTAGCCGCCCAGGGGCTCTTGGCCATCATTGTCGTCGCCGGTTGTGCCTGGCTCGCGCCAGCGTTCGCCATGGCAGCGTTCGACCCGGCGCATGCCCGGACGATCGGTGTGCGCGTCGGAGCGCTTGATGCTCTCCTCGTCATCTCCCTGGCCCTAGTCGTTGTCATAGGGCTATCGACGGTGGGCGTCCTCATGTGCATCACTTTGATCACGGCCCCAGCGGTGGCAGCACGACTGCTCACCGGGTCGTTCACAACGGCTATGCTCACGGCCTCGATCCTCGGCGTCCTCGCGAGTATTGCGGGTCTCTTGGCGGCCTACCACATTAGCTGGCCGGTGGGACCCACGATTGCGCTCATCGCCATCGCTGAAGTGGCGCTGACGAGTCTCATCGTGCTGATCCGCCGCGGTCCTGCCTGGCGGGCACAGAAAGCCGTTACTCAAGAACGTCGACGCGAGGGTGTGGCACATTCGGGGCACAGCCCGCGTAACTCCAGTGAGTGAGTGACATCGCGGTAGCCGTGTCGACGGGCGATGCGCCGCGCCCAGGCCTCTAGATCGGAGTCTTGGACCTCGATCGTCACGCCACAATCGCGGCACACGAGGTGATGGTGGTGATCCCCGCTGCAGCGGCGATAGAGCACCTCTCCGTCTTCCTGCACGATCGAGTCGGCTTCACCTGCGTCGGCAAGGGCCTGGAGGGTGCGGTAGACCGTCGTAAGTCCCACGGACGTGCCGTCGGCGACGAGGCGCTGATGCAACTGCTGCGCAGAGACGAATGCCTCGATGTCGTCGAGGGCGCTGACCACGGCGCGGCGTTGCCGGGTGGAGCGCTGGCCAATGGCAACTGCCTCGCCGGCATCGACCTGCGAGGCAGCGCGTGACGACGCGGGCATGGACAGATCCTAGGCAGCGTGCCGGCAGGTCGGGCACATGCAGTCCTGGCATGCACACGACGTGCAGCCGTGGGGCTCACAATTGTCACACGAGCACATTGCGTGATTGCACGTCATGCAGGTGCAGTCGGTGCACGCGCAGGCGGCGCAGGAGTCCGAGCAGTGACCACATGAACATGTCGTGCACTCGTCGTAGTGCCCGTCGTGCTCACGGTGGGCGTGGCCGTCGTGTAGGTAGTCGACGTGGTCCTCATGAATGACAGCGGGATGGCCGCAATCGGGACCGTGGGTGTGGTGATGGCGCTCGGCGAGCATGTGTGTGGCAGACATCTTAGGACTCCTTAATATGGTCGATGGCGTCGCTCAGCACGTGGCCCACGTGCTCGTCCGCCAGGCGATACTCGGTCTCGCGCCCTCGGCGGGCGGAGGTGACCAGGCGCACCTGCCGCAGATGTCGCAGGTGCTGGGACACCAGCGGTTGGCTAGCCCCCGTGATAGCGGCCAGCTGGTGCACGCAAAGCGGCCCCGGAATGAGGGCATTGAGGATGCCCAGGCGCACGGGGTTTGCGAGGGCCTTGAAGAGGTCCGCGGCCGCCTCGAGCTCCTGATCCTGTGTCACCTCTTTATATTAGTATTTTCTTATGAATTGTGTCAACTCCTACCCGGCGTGGCGGCCTCGGGCGAGCCAGCCCGCGGTGGCGAGGACGATGAAGGCCCCGAGCGCGAGGAAGACGATCGTCGGTCCGGGGGGCACATCGAGGAAGAAGGCAGCAATGAGGCCCAAAGTGGTGCTCACCACGCCGATCAGGAGCCCGATGACCGTCGTCGACGAGAAGGACCGGGTGACCTGCTGCGCCGCAGCGATGGGCACGATCATGATCGCGCTGACCAGGAGTAGCCCGACCGTGCGCATCCCCACCACCACGGCAATGGCAGCAAGGACCGTGAGCAGCATGCCGAGCCGGACAACCCTGAGTCCTTGGGATTGAGCGAGGTCAGAGTCGAGCGAGAGAGCGAAGAGCTGCTTGCCGAAGATGACGAGGATGCCCACGATACCCACTGCTGCGACAGCAAGGGCGTAGAGGTCATTGACAGAGACTGTGGACAAGGAGCCGAAGAGGTACTGGTTGAGGGCCGTGCTGGCCGTGCCGGTTGCGAGTGACGTGAGGAGGACGCCGCCTGCGATGCCGCCGTAGAAGATGAGCGCCAGGGCGATGTCGCCAGCGGTGCGACTGCGGTGGCGGATGAGCTCAAGGACGATGGCACCCAAGGCGGCCACGACCAGTGCCATGGGGATTGGGGCTAAGCCGGTGAGCAAGGCCAAGCCCACTCCGGTGAGCGCAACATGGCCCATCCCATCGCCCAGAAGGGCGAGGCGGCGTTGGACCAGGAAGACCCCAACCAGGGGTGCGATAACCCCGACGATAACTGCGGCGATCAAAGCTCTGCGCATGAAGTCGTAGTCGAGGAGTTCCACTAGCCCTCCACGATCGGACGCGGGTCGCGAAGCGGACGCATGTCGTCGCTGTGATGCCACACCGGGTCGCGCAGCATCTTTGGCGAAGGCGCTGGGCCGTCGTAGGCAACTTGCCCGCGCTGCATGACGATGACCTGGCTTGCGAGGGCCGTAAAGCTGGCGAGTTCGTGCGTGACCAAGATGATGGTGCGGCCCTGGTCGCGAAGGTCTCGGAAAGTCGCTGCCATGCGCTCTTGGCTGTCTGCGTCGACGCCAGCCGTGGGCTCGTCGAGTATGAAGACCTGCGGGTCCTTGGCGAGAGCACCTGCCAGCAGCACCCTGCGCTGCTGGCCGCCTGACAGGCTGTCTAGGCGATGGCGCCGACGCTCCTCGAGTCCGACGGCGCGCAGGGCCTCAGATGTGCGCTGCTCCCGCTGGCCCCGGCTCACGCGACCTCTGCCGAGCCGCGTGACGAAGGCTGATTTGACCGTTTCCTGGACGGAAACAGGGACCGCTCCAGCGGACAGGAGGCGCTGAGGGACGTAGGCAATGTCGGGCCAATCCTTGAACCGTCCCAGAGGCGTGCCGAGGATGCTGACCTCACCTGAGTGGAGCGGGACGAGGCCGAGGAGCGCCTTGACGAGCGTGGTCTTGCCCGAGCCGTTTTCCCCGAGAACGGCGACGACATGGCCCGCAGGAAAGGCGCACGTGACATCGTCCAGGGCCCGCGCACCTCCATAGCGAACGGTGCCGTGCTCAATGGCGAGTACGGCACCGTTCGTCAAGGAATGCCCCCGCGTCACGTACAGCCGTTGCCTGCCTGCACATTGGCCAGGTTGGCCTGCATGATGGTGACGTAGTCGCCCGTCGCCCCCTCGACCAGTCCCTCCAGGGGATCAAGGACCAATGTCTGTGCACCTGTCTCGGAGGCGACTACCTCGGCGATCCTGGGATCGACAAGTGTCTCGAAGTAGATCGTGCTCACTCCTTCTGCCTCGACGAGGTCGACTACCTCCGCGACCTTAGCTGGGGAGGGCTCGGCCTCGGGCGAAAGACCCGAGATTCCCACCTGGGTCAAGTCGTACTGAGCGGCAAGGTAGCCGAAGGCCTCGTGGCTCACCACGAGCAGGCGGTTGGTGCACTGCGCCGTCCCGGCCGCCCACTCGTCATTAAGGCTTTGCATCTGCTGCTCGAGAGTGGCGGCTCCCGTGGCGAAGGAGTCGGCACCCTCGGGTGCGAGTTCAGCGAGGCGACTGGCGATCTCACCGCCGATGATCCCCATGTTGAGCGGGTTCAGCCACACGTGCGGGTCGATTCCCATCTCACTGCCGTGGTCCTCGTCGCCGTGGTCCTCGTCGCCGTGGTCCTCGTCGCCGTGGTCCTCGTCGCCGTGGTCCTCGTCGCCGTGGTCCTCGTCGCCGTGGTCCTCGTCGCCGTGGTCCTCGTCGCCGTGGTCCTCGTCGCCGTGGTCCTCGTCGCCGTGGTCGTGGTCGTCGTGACCCTCGAGCTGATCCGGGATCGCGGTCAGCACATCGAGGCTGCGATCAGCCGCTTCCTGGGCGATTGCCTCATCGAGGGCTGGCTGGAACCCCGGGATGTAGACGATGAGGTCAGCCTCGCCGATGAGCGCGACATCCTGAGCAGTGAGTTCGAGATCGTGAGGCTCGGCACCCGGGGGCGTCAGGTTGACCACCTCAACTGCCGCTCCGCCTACCTGCTGTGCTGCGAACTGCAAGGGATAAAAGGCCGCGACGACCTTCAGCGGCGCCCCAGTCGGGGAGGGCCCGGACGTGGGTGCCGCGGGACTCGAGGCAGGGGGAGTCGCAGGCTCAGCTGACGTCGTGGGAGGCGCGCTGGATCCACCTCCGCACGCTGCCAAGAGGGCAGCGACGCTGCCCAGGGCTAGTGCCGGCATCAGGTGCACTCGGCGAGTTGACATCATGCCTTCCTCCGTTGACTTCTTCGCGTTGGACTCGCTCTGATAATAGACATTACTGATCATAGTTATCGTTGCCATGACACTTCGGGGGTGGTGGGTCAGGCGGCCCCGTCTCCCGGAGCGCTGTGAATCTCCCTGGCCCCCAGCCAGGAGTCCAGCGGATCGGGCGCGCCCAGCCACTCGCCCAGGCCACGTTCTGTTTCCTGTGATGACAGGGAGACGAGCCGGAAGGTCTCCATCAAGGCCTCTCGCCCGTCACCTACGCCGGTGATGACGAGCCGAGACCGCGGTGGGATTCGGCCCCACGTGCCGCGCTCGCCGATATACAGCTGCCCTCCGGCAGCGTCCCACGTGCACACCGTGAAGGGACGAGTGGGCGTCCAGAAGGCCCCGAAGCTGCGGACGCCCGGGATTGCGAGTGACTCGACGCTGTTGACGAGTCGCTGGGGGTGCAGTGCGTGGGGTGTCGCGACTTCGATCGTCCACGCACCCTGGTCCATTGAGCCGCCGTGAGGCCGAGCGAACACCGGATCCATGCGAGCGTCGGCGCGCTCTGAGTCGTGAGAGAGGCGCAGGAGCGTGCGCAGATCCGTCTCGTGGATGCTCGCCATGCGCACGCCATCTGCGGCACGGACGTGGTCCAGAAGGTCAGATGCGCGGGGGCTCGTTGGCGCATGGCCATGGACGAGCAGCACATCGGCATGGCTGACCTGCTCCACCAATGCGCCCGCGATTGGTCGCTCGTCGTCTTGCCCAAACCCCAGACCGCGGTCGCAGACGCGATCCTTGCCGAGGAGGTCCTCCTCGAAGGTTGTGACATCCACCAGGGCACCCACTGATGCCAGGCGTACCTGGCAGAGAGGGCCCGGGCTCGCGGTCGCTCTCGCCAGGGTGCGGCTGACTCCGTGGCTTTCTGCGGTCACCGGTAGGGCGAGGACAAGTGAATCGCACTTCCCGCGGTCGACCAGGCTGGCCATGACCGGGATTGCGTCTTCCCGAATGGCGCAGCTCGCGCAGGCATGAGCGAGAGGAGCGCGGAGGTCCTCGACGACCTCCCCCTGGACGATGACTGTCCGCCGTAGCTCGCCGGGATCCTCTGAGATGTCGTAGCGCAGCACCGTTGTTCCCGCCGAATCGACGGCAAGCCCAAAGACGGCGGCCTCCCTCAGCACGGGGTCGATAGACGAGAGCACGACGAGCGGGACGCGGGTCACAGAGCCTCCTGCCATTTGACACTAATGAAAATCATTGTCAAGATATCACACGGCGGACAATCGGCAACAAGGAGAAATGCATGAAAGCCGGGATCCATCCGGAGTACGGATACGTCGTCTTCCGCGACAAGAGCGCCGACTTCGCTTTCCTTACTCGGTCCACAGCGAAGTCGAACAACACCATCTTGTGGTCGGACGGCGAGACCTATCCCGTGATTGATGTGGAGGTCTCCAGCGCCAGCCATCCCTTCTACACGGGCCGACAGAAGGTGCTAGATTCCGCGGGTCGTGTGGCGCGCTTCGAAAGGCGCTACGGTGGCGTTCCCAAGGACACGGGGGAGTCGTCCTAATGGCCGTTCCCAAGCGTCGAATGTCGCGATCGCGTACCCGATCGCGGCGCGCTCGATGGCGAGCGACCCCTCCGGATCTCGTGCCCGTGGAGCGAAACGGCCAGCGTCAACTTGTGCCTCGCCGGCTTCTGCGAAGCCTGCACCGCGGACTTTTGGACGACGCTCGCTGACGCGGGCGCTCACCGGAAAGGAGCGAGCAGCATGGCGGCGTATTGCCAAGTCACCGGAGCCACTCATGGCTTTGGAAACACCATAAGTCACTCGCATCGGCGCACGTCGCGGATGTTTCGGGTCAATCTCCAGCGCAAGTCCTACTGGGTCCCTAGCCTGGGGAGGCGCGTGACGCTGACGCTGAGCACCAAGGGAATCAAGACCATTGACCGACGAGGCATTGATGCCGTCGTCGCGGACCTCCGCAAGCGCGGGGAGCGCATCTGATGGCAAAGAAAGATGCCGTGCGTCCGATCATCAAGATGAGATCCACGGCGGGGACCGGCTACACCTACGTCACGCGCAAGAATCGGCGCAATGACCCGGACCGCCTCGTGCTGCGCAAGTACGATCCGCGCGCACGTGCTCACGTGGAGTTCCGAGAGGACAGGTAGCCGGACAGAGTCAACAAATCCCGAAGTACATCAGGCGCTAACATCTGCCCTGGAAAGAGGAGCCGATGGCCATTCGAACGAAAACCCCGAAACTGCTCGATAGCCCGCCGATCCCCGTGCAGGCCAAGCTCGCCGCCGCATGGACAAGCTTCATGTTCCTTTATGTCTACGTCGACTACTTCCACCTCTACAAACCTGGCATCGTCGACGACATCCGGGCTGGCATCGTCTTCGAGTTCGACATCAGCCCGACGTTGTTGACCGTGTTCCTCGCGGTGATCGCGATCCCGGCCCTGATGGTCGTGCTCTCAATGGCGCTCCCCGCCCGGGTGAACCGCACCACGAACCTCGTCGTAGCATCGCTGTACATCCCCGTCACGGTGTTCAACGCAGTAGGGGAATCTTGGGACTAGGCGTCCTTCTTCGGTCTCTGCATCGGAATCGAGGTGCTGCTCCTGGCCTTCATCCTGCGATCCGCTTGGACATGGCCGCGCACATTAAAAATAAACCAGGCGGCATGATGTCCTGCCTCGCTCAATTTTAAGGAAGAGTCGCCCTTTAAGCCGGAATCAGAGCCGCCCCATCGCCTTGAGCACGGCGCCGCCGGCCAGGGCCACCACCACGATGCCGCGCAGCATGCGACCGCTGGCCGGGACCGCGGGCCAGGACAGCACGAGGAGCCAGAGGAAGAAGACGGTCAGCAGGCCCAGGATGAGTGCTCCCAGCCAGGCGAGGGAGCCGGTCTGGATCATGCCGAGCACCATGAGGGCCGACAGAACGACGGCGATGAGCCACTTCGGCAGCCGGGTGAGGCGGGTGAGCAGGGGCAGGCTTATCCGCTGGAAGACGGTGGGGTCCTCGGCAGACGGCGCGGGTTTCAAGGCGGGTTGGCTGGAGGGACCCGCTCCCTGGGGGCCGCGCGGCCCGCGCACGCCGGTGCGCTTGTCGCGTGCGGCCATGGTCCTCCTTGCCCTACGGGCCCGAGTGGTCGGTGATCCGTCGTCCCACCCTAGCTACGGTGGTGGGCATGCTGCCAGCACCAGACCCCGGCTCGGCCCCCGGGCTCGTCGCCCTCCTTCGCTTCCGGTCCCGCGATGTCCCGGCACTTACGGCGCAACTGCGCGCATCCGTTGCCCTGCTGGCGACGAAGGTCGGTTTCGTCAATGCACACATGGCGCGGGCGATCGACGAGCCTGACCTCATCGTGCTCCAGCTCGGCTGGGACACGGTGGGCTCCTATCGCCGTGCACTATCGGCGTACGACATCAAGGTGCAGGTGGTGCCCGTGATCTCGCAGGCACTCGACGAGCCGACTGCCTTCGAGGTCCTGCACTTCCGCGATGTCCATGGTGTCGTGGATGCGCCGGGTGCGCTCGCCGCTGATGCCAGCACCGTGAGCCTGGGCAGTGCCTCCGCGCAGATCGTGCCGCCGGCACCCTCATGACAGGTTTCGCGAAGCTTGCCGACGCAGGCGCGCGGCTCGCCCCCGCGGTGAGTGACGTCGCGAGTGGCCTGCGCGATCCGCTCCTGCTGGCGATCATCCCGAATGGCGTACCCGTTGCCGAGCCTGTCGCTGCGGCGCTCCGGCTGCCGCTCGCCGGAGTCTGCCTGGAGCGCGAGGGCGAGCCGCACGTGACCGCGGTCCCCGATATCACCGGGCGCGATGTCATCGTCGTCGATGACGGCGTGGAGACCGGCACAGCCGCGTGGCTTGTGGGCACAGCCCTGCGCTCAGCTGGTGCTGTGCGCATCGTCCTCGCCGTGCCGGTCTGCCCCCGTCAGGCGGAGGCGGGGCTTCACTCCGTCTACGATGAGATCGTCGCGATCCATCGTCCCCTCGCGCGGCGCGACCTGCGTTGGCATTACGCCGACTTCGACACTATCGACGAGGCCGAGGCGAGGCGACGCCTCGACGATCGCTAGGATCAAGGGGTTGATGCCCGGCAGTCCGGCGAAGCCGTTACTGCGGGGCTTGTCCGCCGACAACCAGCCGGAGTGGATCCATGGCCGATCGCGTCGATGCCGTCGTCAACCTCAGCAAGCGCCGGGGCTTCGTCTTCCCCTCATCCGAGATCTACGGTGGCACCCGCTCCGCCTGGGACTACGGCCCGCTTGGCGTCGAGCTCAAGGACAACATCCGCCGTCAGTGGTGGCAGGCCGTCGTGCGCGGCCGTGACGATGTCGTGGGCATCGACTCCTCCGTGATCCTCGCTCCCCAGGTGTGGGAAGCCTCCGGCCACGTCTCGGCCTTCGTCGATCCGCTCACCGAGTGCAAGAAGTGCCACAGGCGCTGGCGTGCCGACCAGCTCATCGAGGCCTACGAGGACAAGCACGGCGCGCCCCCGACCGGTGGCCTCGCCGACATCGTGTGCACCAACTGCGGGACCAAGGGCGACTTCACCGAGCCGCGTGACTTCAACGGCATGCTGCGCACGATGGTCGGCCCCGTGGAGGACGCCGGTGCCGTCCACTATCTGCGCCCTGAGACCGCCCAGGGCATCTTCGTCAACTACCTCAATGTCATGAATGCCTCCCGCAAGAAGCCGCCGTTTGGCATCGGCCAGACCGGTAAGAGTTTCCGCAACGAGATCACGCCGGGCAACTTCATCTTCCGCACCCGTGAGTTCGAGCAGATGGAGATGGAGTTCTTCGTCAAGCCCGGCAGCGACGAGGAATGGCACGACTACTGGCTGAAGCAGCGCTGGGACTGGTACCTCGACCTGGGCATGAACCCTGACAATCTGCGCTTCTTCGAGCACCCCAAGGAGAAGCTGAGCCACTACTCCAAGCGCACGGTCGACATCGAATACCGGTTTCACTTCGCGGGCTCGGAGTGGGCGGAGCTCGAGGGCATCGCCAATCGCACCGACTTCGACCTGCGCACCCACTCCGAGCACTCCGGCACCGACCTGTCCTACTTCGACCAGGAGGCCGACGAGCGCTGGCTTCCCTTCGTCATCGAGCCGGCAGCGGGTCTCACGCGCTGCGTGCTCGCCTTCCTGCTGGACTCCTACGATGAAGACGAAGCGCCCAACGCCAAGGGGGGTGTCGACAAGCGCACGGTGCTGCGTCTCGACGCTCGACTCGCGCCGGTGAAGGTGGCCGTGCTTCCGCTGTCGCGCAACGCCGACCTGTCGCCCAAGGCGCGGGACCTAGCCGATCGCCTTCGGCGGCGCTGGAACATCGAATTCGACGATGCGGGGGCCATTGGCCGCCGCTATCGCCGCCAAGACGAGATCGGCACCCCGTATTGCGTCACCGTTGACTTCGACACCCTCGAAGACAACGCGGTCACCGTCCGTGAGCGCGACTCCATGGCTCAGGAGCGGCTGGGTATCGACGGTCTCGAGGAGTGGCTGGCGGCCCGCCTGCCCTCCTGCTGAGGCGCGTCCGAATCCTCCGAAACGCTTCCCGACCCGACAATGGGCGTCTAGGCTGCGTTCATCGGTGGGCCATCGGCCTGGGCAAGGCTGCGCTCACTCACCTCGTCACCGAAAA
>Ga0194129_10001395_pt1 | contig 39999 bp, 30 predicted proteins | sample TA2KigCa35mmetaG_FD_150862 | JGI IMG/M metagenome (GOLD analysis project Ga0194129, IMG submission 150862) | Freshwater microbial communities from Lake Tanganyika, Tanzania - TA2015038 Kigoma Deep Cast 35m | ecosystem: Environmental > Aquatic > Freshwater > Lake | place: Tanzania: Lake...
GTACGTTTTGTACACGTCACCGATGTCAATATTGAAGGTACTTCCCATCCAAAAGGCAATGCGTTTTACTTCCATTTTGCCATCGTTGACTGCACCTACTGCATTCAATCCATAAATCATTTCAACTAGGGCGCTTTTGGAACTGGTCCATTTTAATTCTGAACTTTCGTTTAATTCGGTTGAAAGGCTTGGTAAGTTGAGTTTGCTTGTGTCTTTTTGAACGCTTTCCAAGAATTCCTGTACTTTGACAAAGGCGATGTATTCTGCTAAAATCTCATCGTAGCCTGTGCTGTGTGTAAAGTCCAAGGATAAAAATCGATGCTCTATATCGGTGTGCAGTTGGGCATTCTCACGAATGAAAAAGTTCTCATCGAGGTGCTCATGCTTTTGTCGGTAATAGGTGATAATGGTATTGTATTGCTTGAAAAAGAGATGACCGGTTTGTAAGTGTAACTTGATGTAGTTCAACCTAACATCTTCATCTCCAAGTGGAAATTCTGATTGAAACTTCTGAATCCTTTTGTAAAATATGATTTTGGCAAGGATTTTTGGTTTAAAGTATTTGAAGTAATAAATTTCATCCGATGGACGTACGGATTTTTGACTTAGGAAAAAGTCTTTTGATTTTTGCAGGTGCATTTGGCAAACAGACATGGCACTGTGCACGTCGATAAATTTTCCGGAACCGATCAATTCATTGAGTTCTTGTTTAAACTCATTCTCCAATAATTTTAGTTGATTTTGCATTGATTTTTGGTTTAGCAACATAAAAATCGGAGCCCTTCCAAACGAGGACTCACTGTCGCAAAAGCAATCAAGTTAGATAGAATGAGAGGGTGCATTTTTGAATGGAATTGGGTAAACTTCCTTGCTGATTTTTGAACTTGCCGAGTTCCTTTTGATGTACTTCGAATGAATAATTCTTCACTGAAATTTTAAGTGTTTGTGTGCTATCTATTGTCCGTTTTGGGAATTGTTTCGGCGTAATTTTCACCTATTATCTGTTCTGCACCTCATTAAAAACTGAACGGGTTTGAGCGTGATTTTCTCCTTTATTGACTGCTAAAAAATAGTACATGTCCTCAACTTTTTTAGTACTTGTACTAATTTTTTGTACTTACCGAACAAACGCAAATTGTCGGATTATTCAGACAGCATAAGGTTTTTAGCGATTTACAGATTGGGATTTGTATCGTTTTAGTGAAATGTTGCAAAAATTACGGGTTTGGATTTGGGGTAAGTTTGTTGTGGTTGGATTGGAGAGGGATTGAATTAGTTAGTGGTATGTGAAATACGAAAATTAAAATAAATATGGACATGTTTAATATTCCAAAGATAACCCCAATGATTCCTAACATTCCAGAAATTAAGAATCATAACCTTGCAGACGCATTTTATGACAGATTAGTGAGTATAATAATCGATTTTGAGAAAAACCTCAATACTGATGAAGAAGTTGGAGCGAGATTATTGTCCTTCGGCGAAACTATAATAATTCATATTGACGACATAGGATATTGGAATCCAAGTCTAATATACTTTTATGGTCGTGACAATAATGACAGAGAAGTCAAACTAGTTCAGCATGTTTCTCAAATAAGTGTGTTACTCATGAAAGTTCCAAGAACAAATCTTCAACGAGAAAGAATCGGATTTAAAATGCAACAAAAGCAGAATGAAGAAAAAAAACAAAAGTAAAAACAAAAAATATGGCGATCGAGAAATGTCAATCATGCGAGAAACCTTTTAAAGTATGGGAACATAATCTTCCTATGCCAGGCACGAAGGAAAAAGAACCTATTACCTGTCCGTATTGCGGATATACAATTGAACGAACCAGCAATGGTTGGTGGCATGCTTCAGATCTCTCCGAACAAGAACAACGAGACTATTTATCAGGTAAACTAACTGACTTTGAATAACATATGCTTCTAACAGGGGATAGCTTAAAACCGACATAACAATATTAAACTGGTAAATTAGTAATATGGCGAAAATTCATTTTTGCATACGCTTGACGGACCGCTTTTTATACCCTTGTTTTTATGTTTTATGAAGCTGTGATGAGAAGGACGAAGACCGATTTACCTGTATTAACCTAAAATGAAAAATATGAAAAAACTAAAAGTAACTTTCTTAATCGTAATCTGCTCGTTAACAAATTTTTATTTTTGTCAACAATTACAAAATGCTCCAAATTCACTTCTGTTGAATTCAATTAACCCGAATTCTCCACCCTCAGTCGAAATGTTATTTGAAAACTTCAAAAATCTTTTATCAAATCCTGATTCTACATTGAATCATGAAAAAATAAATGCTCAAAGATGGATGAGGTATTCTCTACCTAAATATAATATCTCGAACAGTAATCAATATAGTCTTGATGAATATTCAGAAGCAATAAAATCTTTATACTCTAGTCCATTAAATTGTGGTCAAAACGATCAAGCGAATTGGATCAGTGATGGACCCACATCAATCCCTGATACTTCTCAACAGAAAAATGGTTGGGTAGATGCAATATACAATAACCCTTTGAATACTAATGTGTTTTTATTAGGAACAAGAACTTCAGGAATATTTCGAACAACTGATTCAGGAAATAACTGGAGCTGTGTTACAGACAATTTAAGTTTCCCGGTTTTGGGTATACAACAGATTATAGCCGCTCCGAACAATCCTAATTATATTCTAGCAATTACAGGTACTCAGTACATAAAGGGAGGTGTCATTTATAGTAATGATGGGGGAATAACTTGGAATGAATGTACCCAAACTTTGCCACAATTCACTTGGTTGGATTTTCATCCAACAATTCCAGGACTTGTTTTTGCTTCAACGAACGAAAACGTAATGTATAGCCAAGATTATGGTTTGTCTTGGCAAAGCCTAGGATGGCCACCAAGTTTTAATTCACAATTCAGGTTATTATTCAAAATAATTGTTCTCGAGAACAAATTTTTTGTAACAACTAGATATTTATATGGTTTAGAAAGCTATTTGTTTAGAGGTGATTTTACAGTTTCAGCTACAGGTTTAAGTAATCAATGGTCTTCTGCTTTAAATGACAATTTTGCATCTGGGGAAACGGTTACTTTTGTTGATTTTTCAAATAAAATTGGTAATCGATTTTATCTACAAGTAAAATCTACGACAAATAAAAGAACCTTCAAAACCATGGACATGGGAAATTCTTTTTCATTGTTGAATTTTCCAGTAGAAATAGGTACTTTTTGGAAAAATGAGTTAATAGCCTCGCCCAATAATCCTAATGCATTTTATTGGGGACAAATTGGTTATATGAGAAGGTACAATGAAATAAATGGTACAGCAGTTCAAATTGTAAATGCAGCAACAAACCCAGGACACCATAATGATTATAGATGTTCACATATATTAAATATTAGTGGTGTGGATAGAATATCTTTTGGAAATGATGGGGGAGCCGCTATAGTTTTTGATGGTTTAGCTTCGAATCCTAAAATATCATCAATAAATGGAAATATTTCTATAAATCTTCTTCATGCTTTTGATATTCATGAGCCCACTGGAAGAATCGCATATGCATTCCAAGATCATGCGATGAAATATAGGAACGCGGATATGACATATTCAGATGATTTTCTATGGGAAGGTTCAGCAGCACTTATACAACAATTGTATCCAAATGGAATAGTTGGTGAAAATGCTTATACCTTTATACAAGATAAAGATGAGTTAAACCATCCAATTGTAAATGGTATTTTAGGTACACCTGGAGAATGTTATTTAGGAGGTTATTTTATAACTTATAGACACTTTCCTGATCGATTTGCAAGAGGGCTTAATGCGATTTCTTCAGAGCCTTATGGAAAAGTCGCTATGAATCGTGGAGAAAATATTTCAGAAGAATCAAATATACTAATGTCAAAAGGAATTGGCCCAGTTGCTATTTGCGAAAGAAATCCAAATTACATTTACGCTGCAGACAATGTACCAGGAGATAATGTAAATAAGTTTTATAGATCCCTTGATGACGGTTTAACATGGGAGAGTTTAACAAATTCAACAGTTACATTATCTCAAGGGACATATAATCTTAGTCAACAATTAACTTGGAATGTAATAAGGGCTTTAGCAGTAGATCCGTACGATGGTAATATTGTTTATTGTGGCATAGGGGGAACACATGTTTATAACAATTCAATCACTGATCAGAGATTTAGGGTAATAAAATCAAACGACGGAGGATTAACCTTTACAGATTTTTCAGAAGGGCTACCTGCTTTGCCAATAGAAAGATTATTAACAATTGAGAGTACAAACGGTTTAATGTTTTGTGCCACAAGTGTTGGTGTATATTACAGGACAAATACAATGAGTCAATGGGAGTGTTTTTCAAAAAATCTACCAAAAGTTGAAATTACAGGCATCAAATACGATTATTGTAATAATACCTTGTATGTTTCAACATATGGAAGAGGAATGTGGAAAACTGAAGTTAATTTGGGAGTTTCTTCTGATTTTTCTGACTTAATAACTGTAAACACCATTTGGAATACAAATAAAGTCTTGACTGACAACTTAATCATCAAGGCAGGGGCAACATTAACAATTAATAGCACAGTTAAAGTATATACTGGTAAAAAAATAATAATTGAACCAAAAGCTCGATTAATACTAGATGGAGGTATTTTGACCAGTTTTTGCGGTGATTATTGGCAAGGAATTGAGGTTTGGGGAAATTCGAATCTAACACAAACTGCTGCAAATCAAGGAACAGTAATTTTGAAAAATGGTGCGACAATTGAATATGCAAGAGAAGCTATACAAGTATGGAAATACAATGATTGGTCAAAAACTGGTGGAATTATAGATGCATCCAATAGTTATTTTAAAAATAACTGGAGATCAATTGCATATTATCCTTATCACTCCTACTCTCCAGTATCTGGAAATGAGTACCCAAATAAAGGAAGAATTACGAATTGTGAATTTACTTGGGATGATAATTTCCTCAATATAAATGGCGTTGCTCCAGCAATAACAATGAATCATGTAAATGGTGTGGTCATTGGTGGATGTGATTTTATTGACAATAGAACTACAATTGTAAATCCTCATCAAAGACCGAACGGAATTTACACTATTGATGCTGGTTACAAGGTGGTCGGAAGAAATATAGGAGGGTTAAATACACCAGTCCATCATGATTACAGCGAAACAAATTATGATGTTTGTAAATTTAAAAATTTACAACACGGTGTTTACGCCATGAATTCAAATTCACAATTCACAGTAACTGTAGATCATTGCAAATTTGAAGATATGATTTATGGAGTTCGATTAAGTTCAGTGGACAATGCGCTCATTACAAGAAATAAATTTGATTTTACATTAACTCACCCGACTGACATCACTGTCATGCATGAATTAGTATTCGATAAATGTACGGGATATAAGGCAGAAGGGAATAAATTTAATAGTCAAATACCAAGTGCACCAATAGAAGGTACTTTAGTTTATAATTCTGGTGTTTCACAAAACCGAATTTACCGCAACGATTACACCAATGTAATGACAGGTAATTATTCAAATGGCCAAAACACCAACGATATGGGAGGAACAAATGCTCCATCCGGGTTACAATTTCTCTGTAATGATCATTTGAACAATCAAAATTTTGACGAATATGTTTTTACATTTCCTAATGCAAACGGAAATGGGCAAGGAATACGGTTGAAGCAAGGTTCTTCGGCGGAATCTGCAGGAAATACATTATCTTCAAATCTAAATCCTCTTCAAGGAAAAGCTAACATTAAAAGTGATGATTTCGATAATATAATTTATTTCGTTGGAAGTGGGAATAATCAAATCCCTTCCGTTATTGGAGGAGTTGGAACACAACTTTCATTTCAAAACAATGGTTGTCTTTCAACATTCTCAAATACTATTGTTATACAACAAAAAAGTATATTAAGTCCAACAGTTAAATCCGAATTAATTGCAGAACTGCAGTCAATTGGAACTCAACAGTTAGAAAAGGCAATCGAATTGGATAATTTGCTACAAACGGGAGATTCTCCATATTTACATGAATTAGTTGCCAATTTAACTCCGTATAATAAACAATTTGTACGATCTGAGCTTTCAGCAAATAGCCCCTATTTATCAGAACTTTTACTCAAAGAAGTAGGTGATAAGACTCCTGGAATATACCCTCATGCGTGGTACAAAGATTTAATTTTGGCGAATATCGAAGTGGCTCAAACAAAAACATTTATTGATTATTTAATTTCCAAAAATGTTCCTCTGCCATTTGGTTTGATTAATCAAATAAATGAGCAAAAGCTAATTACGACAACCCAACGTGGTGAAAAAATAGATTTTTTAACCGATTTGAATACACGTAAAACGGTTATTCTGGATTTGTTGATTCAAAATGAATTGAGCGATACTGTTGAAATAGATTGGCAAGCTTACAATAATTGGATAACCCAAAGGGAAGACATTATTTGTAAATCTCAAATGGCCGATATGCATCTTGGTAAAGGTGAAATCATACAATGCAATGAAAAACTGGATTATATCGATGTGCATATAAATGAATTCATGATGGATGAAATCAAACAGGAAATGTCGGACTATAGTACATTTAAAAAATATGTACTCACTTTTGTAAATGAAGATGGAATTATTGAGAGTTTGGATTCTACTCAAATTGAACAATTAGAATACATCGCTAATAATTTTTCAGGTAAATCTGCTGTTCAAGCACGAAATTTGTTATGTTTTCATGTTGGATTATGTGAAGATATTGAGGTTGTTTATGCCACTCCTAACAATGCTAAATCGGCACAAGCCACAAATGAATCTTCCGAAGAATCTGCCTACACTATTAATCAAACTTTAAAAGTAATTCCTAACCCAAATAATGGTGAATTTAAATTGGTAATGCCTGAAAATTGCACGATTCAAAATCTACAGATAATAGATATTCATGGAAAGGAAATCTTATTTGAGACAATTGAAGATAATGGGGAATATTTAAAATTAAAAATGGAAAATACTTCTACGGGTATTTATACATTGAAAACTAATTGTTCAGATGGTTCTGTATTTGTAACTAGATTATTAATAAAATAAATCCACAATTAAATAAAAATAAAGCACCCTAAATTCAGGGTGCTTTTTCTATTCGAGATAATTGCCCCCAACAAAATGAATTTAAAACAATAATCTACAATTACAAGTATTTCGGTAAATAGGTTAATGGGATATAATTAGTTAATTTAGTGGTTAATAATAGGAAATTGTCATATGAAGATTGCGCAATATATATTGATTTTTTGTAGTTTGATTTATTCTAAAGTGGAGGCGCAACAAAATTTTCAAAAGGTATATACGTTTCAGGACACCTTTGCAATATTTAACGATGTATTTGTTACGGATTCTTGTTTTTATTATACTGCTACAACAGGTGGGGGCAACAGAGCATTTTTTAATTTCGGTAAAATTGATTTAACTGGAATTGAACATGTTTTACTATTAGATCAGGATGTTACGAGCCATCAGCGTGTGATGTTTAGTCAGGCTGATATGGACACCAACTTTAGAGGGAATTTCGTAACAGCATACGTAAACGCTTCGATCATTGGTACATATCCTCGCATTAAAGAGACTACACCTCAAGGGGTTATCGTAAATGATTTTTCTTTAATTGATTATTGGATCAATGATAGTTTATCTTTTAATACTGACCCAACAAGAATAATAATAAATAATGGAGATAGTTCATATCTATTAGCCTTTCAATATTATGATCATACCACCGACGACAACAACGGTTACAGTGGATCGGCAGGAGTCATTTTAATAAAATTAAAATATGACGGGACCATTCTGTGGGATAAGAAATTTCACTATTCACCTGTAGGTCTTTATAAGCCATTTTGGGGCTTACTTAATTTTATTAAACTCCCTAACAACGAAATTTTAATAATCATTGATGAAAAAATGTCGTATGGATCTTCACAATTGGATTTAAATTGGACAAAATCCCATTTTATTAAACTAGATGAAAATGGAAATGAAATTGAACACAAAACTTTTCATGATGGGCAATATAGTCCAGGTGCATTTGCTGGTACTCTATTAGAGGATGGAGGCCTTTTATATTCTTACTATGAATCCGAATTAGGAGGAGTACCTCCTAATTCGGATTATTTTAGAACAAGACCTGTAATTGCGTGCTTTGACAATAATTATAACTTGGTTTGGAAAAAGTCTTTACGGGAATTTTATGGCACGGATTATTCATTAATTATTGGGCAAATGACTGAAGTTCGAATTGTAGAAGATTCCCTTTTCGTTGGCGCATTTAATTATATCGAAGAAATCGAAGAAAATATGGCCTACAAAGAACGATTGCGCTTGAGTCAATATAATTTGAATGGAGTCAATAAATGGAACAGAGATTATATTTACTACCCTACAGATGACTTCAATGATCCGGAATATGGTATTTACGACTTAGAATTAACACCTGATGGTGGGTACATTATGTTAGGAGAAGTCCAAATTTTGGATTCATTATTGACAAATGCACCCGGTCAATTTGGTTATGTTCTAAAAACAAATTGCCTTGGATTTCTTGGGGATCCTATTGCAGAATTTGCCTATTCAACCAACTATGGAGACGTTCAGTTTGTAAATTCTAGTATTCAGGCCGGTTCTTACCAATGGATTTTTGGTGATGGAGACACGTTGAGCACTACAGAGTATATAGATTCGGTCAAACATAACTACTTGAATAATGGGAATTATACAGTTCAATTGATTGCGTATGGATGTAATGGAATAAATGACACTATTTCAAAAACAATTCAAGTTTCTGGAATTTCAAATGGTTTCACAGGGGATGGAACTTTACTTACACTTTTTCCAAATCCAATTTCAAGTGGTGAATCAATCGCTTTTTATGTTGGGAATATTACTCAAGAAAATGTGACTGTTGAAATAGTTAATACTCACGGACAAACTGTCTTTCAAGGAAAAATACAATTGCCTAATACTACCTATATTATCCCCTTGAAAATGGCTTCTGGAGCGTATTTTGTTTCATTAAGAAATGATTCAGACCTTCTGGAAGTCGAGAAGTTGATTGTAAAGTAACTTTTGTATTGAATAGATTATAAGCCTAGTATCAAACCTTCAGAAGTAATTTTTAAGCGACACCTTAGATAAAATCGGAATGGAGAAAAAAAGATTAAAAATAGCAGAGACTTACATTAAACTGGATATAGAGTTTAACGAAGATATAAATCGTGAATTAGAAATAATATTCCGAAAAGCTGTTACTCAAAGTATCAAAAAGTTTAAATACAACGAAACTCTTATTTTCTGCATTGATTTCGACAAAGGTTCAACAAAAGCTAAAGTTGCATTTTTTGCCTTTTTAAACGGAATGATTTTTTATGCAGACTTAAAAGAAAGCATCAATACAATTTATAACGATGTAAAATTGCTTTCAGAACAAGTTATTAATAACGCAAGACAAGAAAGTAACTTAATTGATAATAACGTAATTAGGACAGAAAGAAGGACAGGTATTATTGGTAGGCTTAATACTGTTTTAAAAAGAATAGAATTTTTACAAGCGAATTTGAATAATTTAGGTAACAATCAGACTCAAATTGAATTAAATAAGCTTTATCAAGAGGTGACAGACTTAATACAATTACTAGATGTTAACTTACAACAAACATTTATTCAAGGACTTCCTGAAGGAATTAGAAATAATTTACCAACACCTAATCCAAAAGAAGTTCAACATTATGATCGACTATATGCCATAAATCCTGAAGACAGTGATGAATAAAACAACTCCATACATTGTATTGATCAAATAGTGGCTGACAGTTATTAACTCAACATTTTTAACTCTATTACATTTATACATTTTGTTTTGTCCGACTCACAACCCAACGCTGTGCAAACAATTTTTCCGCACCCAACAATTAATGATATTGGGAATTATAATAATTATCTTCGCAAACAAACAAATAAAGTATGGTATTAAGCTGGAACACAAGTTATAAAGCAAATAGAAAAAGTAAAAAGAAGAAACATCAGAAAATAAATAGCCAATTTTTCAAATCAACAAAGAACACTTTAAAAGTTAATTAACAAAAATTGAATTGATATTCAAAAAAGGTAACTTTGCGAAATGTTTTACAGACGAAAAATCATATTGGCTTTATTACAATTGTTTGAAGGGGAATTAGACAAAATTCGCTTACAAAAATTATTATTCCTTTTTACCCAAAGACAACAAAAAGCTGAGTATGACTTTATACCTTACAAGTTCGGCTGCTATTCCTATTCTGCCAATGCAGATTTGACAACAATGGTAAACAAAGGAATGCTTAGTGAAACTGAAAGTCTTTTTAAAAGCAGTGAAACCATTGATTATTTAAAAGCCTTAAAAGAAGTAGACAAAATACACTTACAAGAAATCAAACTGCTTTACGGAAAAATGAATGCTAATGCTTTGATGAAGCACACTTACATTAACTTTCCATATTGGGCAATAAAAAGTATCAAGGCTGAAAGTATTTTAACTCCTGATGAATTTGAAAAAGTAAATAAGAGCAAGCCGAAAAGTAATAAAACAGTTTTATTTACTATTGGTTATGAAGGCATTTCGTTAGAGGAGTATTTAAATCGTTTACTAAGAAACGATGTGAAGATTTTGGTTGATGTTCGCAACAATCCGTTAAGTATGAAATATGGATTCAGCAAAAGTCTATTGAAACGATATTGTGAAAATTTAGGAATTCAATATATGCACTTTCCTGAGGTTGGAATACAATCGAACCAAAGACAGGAATTAAATACTCAATCCGACTACGATAAATTGTTTGCCGTATATCGTGAAAGTAATCTTACGAAAACTATTCCGACTCAAACAATTATATTAAACTTATTAAAGGAACATAAACGCATTGCATTAACCTGCTTTGAAGCTAATATTTGTCAATGTCACCGTAAGCATTTGGCAGAAGCAATTGAAACTCTGCCCGATTTTAATTATGAAGTAAAACATATTTAAAAATGGCTTTAACAAAAGTTCTGATTACTGTAAAAACGTATCCGACACTTTCCGCTAAGTATGATGAATTGGTTTGCACGGCTGGTTTTAGAGAGGATGGTACTTGGATAAGGCTTTACCCGGTTCCGTTCCGCAAAAAATCTTATAACGAGCAATACAAAAAATACGACTGGATAGAAATTGATTTGGTAAAGAACACAAGCGATTTCAGACCTGATAGTTTTAGACCAAAAACAATTGACTCTGAAATTAAAGTTGTTGGACATATTGATACCGCGAACAATTGGGCAGAACGAAAAAAAATCTGTTTAGGTAAAATTTATTACAATCTCACAGAGTTAATTGCAGAAGCCAAAAATAAAGACATTCGCACTTCATTAGCCGTTTTTAAACCAACTGAGATTTTAGACTTTACAGCCGAATTAGTTGACCGAGAGTGGGATAAAGACAAATTATCCAAATTGAATCAACTCAATCTTTTTGAAACAAGTAAAGAGGGGAAATTTGAGGTCGTACAAAAGCTGCCTTACAAATTCAGGTTCATTTTCAAAGACAATCAGGGAACAGAAAGTCGAATGATGATTGAAGATTGGGAAACAGGACAACTTTATTGGAATTGTCTTGCAAAACATGAAGGAAACGAAGCAAAAGCCATTGAAGACGTAAGAAAAAAGTATTTTGACGATTTTGCAAAAACGAAAGATCTTCATTTCTTTTTAGGTACTTCACAAGTTCATCATCATGTTTCTCATAATCCGTTTATGATAATTGGTACGTTTCATCCGAAACTAGAGATACAAGGTAGTTTGTTTTAACCTACCTTTTTTTCCAAGCACTAGCAATTTTGGTAAACCTAGCCATAGATAAAGACTATTAGAACATTGTTGTTTTCTGGGGTCTTGATTACAAAAAAACACAATCTATTTGACACTAAATTAAATCACCTCCTATTTTGTGTGTCTTATCACTAAATGTGACTTGTAAAATAATCATTTAGTACAAGTACTATTTTTTCTAGTACATATACTAATTTTTCGGGTTATATGAACAATCGAAAATTGTCGGATTATTCAGACAGCATAAGGCTTTTAGCGATTTACAGGTTGGGATTTGTATGGTTTTGGTGAAATGTTGCAAAAATTACGGATTTGGATTTGGGGTAAGTTTAGGGGATTTGAAGATCAAAACCTTTACTTTTTCTTCCTTTTTGGATGGATTGGAGAGGGTTTGATTCGCAATTTAAATGAGAGTTACTTGCAAGCCGTGACTACCGTTATAACATCAAACATTTAACTTTAGAATAAGATATTTAAAAAAATGCAGGCAGACAAATTTTTTGACCTTAACAAGGACCATCGTGCTCAACAATTTTCGTTTGACAAGTCCTATTCATACATATCAATAAATAAAATTGTTATCACTTCTTTATTCGGAAATAAACCTGATGAATGGTTTTCTAAACTCATGCAATCAAATCCGTTCTTAAAAATAAAATGCGCAAAAAGTAGCGGAGAGACACTTGAATATCCAATAATGATTGCTAGTTTGGTTTCATCATATCATACTCAACCTATTTTTGAGTTTCAGGACGACTTTATTGTTCCTGAACAAAACATGCTTAATCAATCAGCTTTTTTTGCGCATTATGACAATGCGACAATTGAGCTTTGTTTCTCTGGCAGTGAGGACACAGAACTTAAAATGACTTTGCTTTATCAAACTACACCAGGAGCAAATGCCAAATATTAAAACAATCAAAAAACTCAAATCTCTAATTGAGAATTTCGGCAAAGTTCTTTTTATTCCGATAACCATTTCATTTATTATGTTGTCTTTTATTTGCATTTGGTTGGCTTTCAAAAACATTTGCCCTGTTGAAACGCTGACATCATTTCTTGACAATATAAATAAGTATGGCAACATTTTTACTATCACAATTGCACTTATCACAGTTGGTTTGATCCTTAATCAAATCACCTTGGCAGTGGAGGCAAACAAGTTGACACCACGAGCACAATGGACAGAGAATTTCGAAAAATTTTTCAAGGACAAAAGACCTTCGTCTCAAAAGATAAGTTCTATTATTCAAACATACTTTCTGAAAAATGCTGACGATATTTTTGATTTTTTATATGCGCTTGATACGCCTCTAAGAATTGACAAATCAGCACAGCTTAACAACTTTTTCAATGTTTTTCTTAAAGGAAAAGTTAGAGAGTTTGAACTTGCCTCTGACGGCTATCATCAAAACCAATCTTATAAATCTCTTGACACTTCCTATTCTATTACCGACATTCAAAAAGTATTGCCGTATGTTTTAAAAGCAACAAGAAATTACCAAACACTCGAGAACGATTTAATCAATTTGTATAAAGCAGAAGTGAATAAAATGATTGAGGAACATAGGCTAAAAAAATAACGATGACAACAACAGAACAATATGAATACTTCAAAGAAAGGTTCAATGATGAACTTGAGGAAAAAACGCATTTTTTCGTAATACACAATTATATTTCTCTGTATTTACTGTTCTTGCGACTTTGGTATTTACCAACTTATCCAAATAAAATGGCTTTAGTGAAACAATTCCAACTTTGAAAATTTCGATACCAATTATCTTATGTGTACACTTTCTCAATCTTGTTTCCTTTTTTTTTAGTTAGAATGCAAAATTATTTTCCAACAATTAATATTGACAATTACTTAGATGATCTTTCAAAAACAAATGAAGACCAAACTAACGAGGATTTTTTTGATAATCGAATTGCAGAAATTATAGCAGTGATTGAATTAAATCAGAAAACCAACAATATGAAGGCTGATTATTTGAAAATAAGTGACTATAGCGTGATTAGTTTTCTTTTTATACTATTATTAATAACACTCCAAATAATATTACAATGAGTAATAATGAAAATAAAAAAGCAGAAGCTAAGTCTTATCAAGAAAAATGAAAGAAAAGGTTCAAAAAGCTAAAGCAGAGACAAAGCGAATCTCACTAAATGAACAAAAAAAGAAAAAAAATTAATTTAAATTAATAAATGGATACCACAGAAACTATAATTCAATTTGACACCCTAGTTAGATCGAAAGATTCATTGGGCAACGATTATAAGGAAATTAGTAAAATCAAAACAACAACTGTTCATGAATATTATGAAAATAATTGTTTCAAATTTTGTGATTGCACGCTAATAAATAGTTTAATTTGGCCAGCCACTATCATTTTTATCATTCTTTTGTTTTTTAAACAAATCAGAGGGTTAATTAGAGATATCGGCAATAGAGTTAAACGCGGTGATGGCTTTAAAATTGGCCCTTCTGGATTTGAAATGACTCGTGAAATGAATGACCATGAAATCCAAGTGAAAGCAGAAAAAGAATATGAAGAGACGGTTACAACTGAAGAAAAACAAAATATTTCAATAAAGAAAGTGGAATTTATTCCAAAGTACTTTGGAATCGAACGCAGAATTTTTAATCTCCTATTAAAACATCTTTATCCAGAATTTAGGATATTAAGTAATCGAAAAATGCAAGGTTTTGAATACGATTTAATTATTGAAACTCTCGGTAATAAGGAATTCGATTTAATTGCAGAGGTTAAATACATTCCAAATCGAATTAATAAAACAAAGCTACAGGACACTGCATTAAAACTAAGTTTTCAAAAAGACATTTACGAAAATACTACCCAAAGAAAAGCAAAACCAATACTATTTATTGTGGTTGGAAACGAGATTAAAATTGAAGATTATAAGAACTTATTTGAATATATAAATAAACCTTTCACTAACAAAAACTTCATTCGCACGATTGTCACAAAAGAATCTGAAATCGAAACAATAAGTAAATTGGAAGTAATTAATTTGATAAACGTAATTGAATGATACTGCTAACAAACACTAAGCAAAATATTATACAATTAAAGCTCCTAAGAAAGTGCCACTTAACCTAGTGCTGAACGTTGGCATCATTAGTAAAAACGAAAACACAAAATGATATTGACGGATGAAAATAAAAAAAATCAAACTCAAAAATTTTAGAAGCTACAAAGACGAAGTTGAAATTGAACTTGGCGACTTGACTGCATTTGTTGGAAAAAACGATATTGGAAAATCAACCGTTTTAGAAGCGTTAGACATATTCTTCAATGAAAGCAAAGGAGTAATAAAACTTGACAAAGACGACATAAACAAAAAAGCACTTGTGACAGGCGACAATGAAATTGTAATTTCGGTTTGCTTTGAAGAATTACCAGCAAAAATCGTGATTGATAGCACAAACGAAACTAATTTGATTGCTGAGTATTTACTAAACTCAAACGGACAACTTGAAATAATAAAAAAATATCCAAATGCAGGAAAAGAAAAAATATTTATCAAAGCAAATCACCCGACAAATGACGATTGCAAAGATTTGTTATTAAAAAAAGTCGGAGACCTGCAAAAAATTATCAAAGACAAAACCATCACTTGTAGCGACAGTACGAAAAACGCAGTGATGAGAGCTGCAATTTGGAATCATTATAGTACAAGTTTAGGTTTAGCCGAAACTGAACTTGACATATCAAAAGGCGAAACAACAAAATCTATTTGGGAACAACTAAAAAATTATCTTCCACTTTACTCTTTGTTTCAATCTGACAGAAAAAATAGTGACGGAGATGATGAAGTGCAAGACCCTTTGAAAGAAGCCGTAAAACAAATTTTAAGCGATAGCAGTTTAAAAAAAAAGTTCTCTGAAATTGCAACAGAAGTTGAGAAAAAACTAAAAGAAGTTTCAGACAAAACTTTGGAAAAGTTAAAAGAAATGAACTCCGAAATTGCGGATAGTTTAAATCCTGTAATCCCAACAGCAGAAAGTTTAAAATGGGCAGACGTCTTTAAAAATGTTTCAATTGCAGGAGACGAAGAAATTCCGATTAACAAGCGTGGTAGCGGTGTTAAACGGCTTGTCTTATTGAACTTTTTTAGAGCAGAAGCAGAAAGAAGAAAAACAGCAGATAAAATCCCAAGCATTGTTTATGCCATTGAAGAACCTGAAACTTCACAACACACAGAACACCAAAGAAGACTTATTTCAGCGTTCTTAACACTTGTAGGAACAGCAAACACACAAGTAATTATTACGACACACAGTCCTACTTTGGTAAAAGAATTAGAATTTAAACATTTGCGATTAATAAAATTAACAAGTAGAGGAAAAACTATTGAAACCGTTTCGCCACATACATTGCCCTATCCTTCACTTAACGAAGTTAATTACTTGGCTTTTTCCGAAACGACAGAAGAATATCACAACGAATTGTATGGCTACATAGAGTTTGAAGGAAAAATCAATGATTTCAAAAGTGGTAAAACTCAAATTGACTACGTTAAAGTTGAAAAAGGCGCTAAAAAAACTATAAGACTTACTTTGACAGAAAAAATTAGACACCAAATCCATCACCCAGAAAACAAAGAGAACACAAAATACACAGACATAGAACTCAGACAATCTATAGACTTAATGAGAAGTTACATCAAGACATTAACTACAACGATATAAAACATTTGCTACCAACATTATGTTTGCGGTAAATTTTGAGCGACACCCTCAGATAAATTAGAAAAAGATTAAAAAAAAAAGAGAATTAAATTAATTTAAATTCTTGTTAAAATCACGAGCCCACTTTCGCAGGCTCGTATGATCTTTTTCGTAATTAAAAAGAAGAAGCTGCAGCCAGTTCTTTGAATTTGGAGGCCAATTGTTTCATGTCGTCGCCGACTTTTTTATCAATAATTTTGGCGTAGTGTTGGGTTGTTCGGAGGTTTTTGTGTCCAAGCATTTTACTCACACTTTCTATGGAAACACCATTGGTGAGTGTAACGGTTGTGGCGAAGGTATGACGCGCTATGTGGAAAGTGAGTTCTTTATTAATTCCGCAAATGGCCGCAATCTCTTTCAGATACGCGTTGGTTTTTTGGTTGCTCGCAACGGGAAGTAGTTTTCCGGTATTTTGGCAAACGGGGTCGTTTTCATATTTGCTGATGATGTATTCTGCAGGAGGCAACAAGGGAATGTTGCAAATGGAATTGGTCTTTTGTCGCTTGGTCAATATCCATTTCTCGCCACTCATGACGTAATTTATGTCTGATTTTCGCAATGCGGCCACATCGGCATACGCCAAGCCTGTGTAACAACTGAAAAGGAAAATGTCTTTGATGCGGTTCAAGCGCTCGGTGCTGAATTGCTTTTCCATCATCGTGTTGATTTCGGCTTCTGTGAGGTAAACGCGATTGACTTCTTTGACCTTGGCGGTGTAATTGACAAACGGACTTCTGTCCAGCCAACCGTTCTTCAAACAAATACGGATTATCTTGTTGAAGTTTTTGAGGTATTTCACCGCAGTATTGTTATTGCATTTCCGAACGGTGCGCAGGTAGAATTCGTAATCGCAGATAAATGCATAATCGATGTTCTTGATGTCTATGTCGGAAATTTTGTACTGGTACTGCATGAATTCCAAGGTGTGTGAATAGGATGTTTTGTATCGCTCTAGTGTTGCGGGTGAAAATTCGTCGTTAATGAGTTGTTGCATTCGATCGTTGTGTTCTCGGAAGATTTCCATGAGCATGCGCGGTCGGTCGTTTTTTCCTTGTACTTTGTTTCTCAAGGTCTCTGCCGTGATGGTCTCATTGTTAATCATGAGTTGTCGATGAGCTTCGTACACATTGACTCGAATGGTGTCAAGGTACATATTGAATGCTTTGACGTCGTTTGAGTTTCCGATGCGTTTGGAGGCTTTGGTATTCCAATGGGCTGTGGGGCAGTCACGGCCTGTTGAAAATTCTGTTCTTACTCCATCCACTGTGATTCGAACGAAGATGAATACTTCATCCGGATTTGATCTTTTTCTTTTCCCGAAGAAAAGCAGGCTAAAATTCTTTTGCATTTGCGCAATTTTAAGTTAGTAAAATTAGATCAACCTACTATGCAAAACAAGATGTTCATTCTTTGAACTGCTTGATGTACGGGCGTTTCAGCGGTTTTAGGTGCGTCGCAAAATTGAAAGTGTCGCGACGCACCTTTTTACGCTTTTGACGTTGATGTTTTTTGATTTCTTTTGGTACGTCAAAAAACAAAAAACCCCGTAAAATCAAGCGTTTTACGGGGTTTTGGTTTCTTTTGAAATCTTTTCAGCGGAGAGTGAGGGATTCGAACCCCCGGAACCTCTCAGTTCAACAGTTTTCAAGACTGCCGCAATCGACCACTCTGCCAACTCTCCGCGGCAAAAGTACTAATGTTTTCAAAACTGACAAGATTTTTTTAAAAAAAGAGTAAAATGGTTTTGTTCTAACTCGACCCTATATTAAAAGTATTATTTTATTTTTGCCACTAAAATATATTATGAAAAATGTGGCTTTAATTACTGGAGCTTCAACGGGAATCGGGAGAGAATTAGCAATTATTCATGCTAAAAGTCAAGGCGACTTAGTGTTGGTAGCAAGAAGAAAGCATCTTCTTGATTCCCTTGCGGATGATTTAAGAGAGAAATACAAAATATCTATTTTGGTTAAGGAAATGGATTTGGCAAAAATCGAATCGGGAACTAGACTAGCAGAAGAGTTAATCAAAGAAAATATCCACATTCAATATTTGTTTAATAACGCTGGTTTTGGAGGTTACGGTGAATTTATCGAGAGGAACATTTCTCAGGATTTATCAATGATTCAACTTAATGTATGCTGTTTGGTTGAATTAACACATGCGATTGCAAAACAAATGACTCAAAATGGTGGCGGTATGATATTAAATACTGCGAGTACCGCTGGATTTATTCCAGGACCATTGCAAGCTACCTATTTTGCTACCAAAGCTTTTGTTGTTTCGTTTTCTCAAGCATTAGACCAAGAATTGAGAAAAAAAGGTGTAACCGTTACCGCACTTTGTCCGGGCCCTGTTCAAACGGAGTTTATCGATGTAGCTGGAATGTCCAAAAGTAAATTATTTGAAGGCGCAAAAACTGCATCGTACACAGCCAAAAAAGGGTATAATGCGATGCTTAAAAAAAAACTTATCTGTATTTCAGACCCTCCCTTTTATTTTTTGATCAACTATTTGATGTGGCTTGTTCCTCGGAGAACTATTTTGAGAATTATTGAAAAGCTTCAAAGAATTAATTAATGACTTATTTAAAATGAATATTATCACTATTATTTTTAAAAATACTTCAAAATTGATATATTCGTACTCCACAGATTGAAAAAATTCCAATTTCTCTAGATTCTTGTTTTAAACGTATATTTATCCCCCGAAAATAACTCTACCCAAATGAAATTATTTTTATATCTACTGTTTACTATTTTAAGTTTCTCCTTTTTTGCGCAGTCTTTTTCACCTGAGAATCATTTTGGCTATAAAATCGGGGCTAAATTTACCCCTCATCATGATGTAATTTCTTTTTTTGAAGCTCTTCAAACTAATTATTCCTCAAATATCAAAATTGAGAAATATGGAAAAACAAATGAAAATCGAGATTTGATTCTTGCATATATTGGAACTGATGAAAACATTGCAAAATTGGAACAGATTAAATCAGAGCATAAGGCAGGGATAAAATCCGAGAAAATTTCAATCGTTTGGCTGAGTTATAATGTTCATGGAAATGAAGCATCATGCACAGAGGCAGCAATGCAAACCGCCTTTGATTTAATCACAAAAAATAATAGCTATTTAAAAAATACAATCGTCATCATAGATCCTTGCCTAAATCCGGATGGACGAGATCGATATGTTAATTGGTATTACCAATTCAAAACAAAAAACGCCAATCCAAATCCTGATGCGGCAGAACACGATGAGCCTTGGCCGGGAGGTAGACCAAACCATTATTTCTTTGACCTGAATAGGGATTGGGCGTGGTTAACGCAAGTGGAATCGCAACAACGGATCAAAAAATACAATGAGTGGTTACCACATGTTCATGTTGATTTCCATGAACAAGGAATAAATGAACCCTACTATTTCCCGCCTGCAGCTGAACCATATCATGAGATAATTACTGAATGGCAACGTGAATTCCAGAAAGGAATTGGTAAGAACAATGCTAAGTACTTTGATGAAAAAGGGTGGCAATATTTTACTTCAAAAGAATTTGATTTGTTGTACCCGAGTTATGGAGATACCTATCCAACTTTTTGTGGGGCAATTGGAATGACTTACGAACAAGCAGGAAATGGAAGAGCAGGTGAGGGAATTATTACCAGGGACGGTGATACACTGACTTTGAAAGAACGTGTTGAACACCATGTTGTAACTGGGATTTCAACCGTTGAATATTCGGCAAAAATGTCTGATAAATTAATTCAAGAATACCAAAAATTTGTTAAGGATAGAAAATTCAAGTTCAAGTCTTATGTGATAGAAGGTAAGATTCAACAGGTGGAAAAATTGGGTGATTTATTTTCTAAACACGATATTAATTATTCCTTTCTACCGATTGGACAAAAAATCAAAGGGTTTGAATTTGATACGCGTAAAACAGGATCTTTTACCACTGAAAATGTAAGTTTATTGGTTAATTTAAATCAGCTGAAAGGAACACTTGCCCATGTTTTATTGGAACCCGAAACAAAATTAGCAGATTCACTTACCTACGATATTACCTCGTGGACTTTGCCTTTTGCATATGGCTTAAAAGCATATGGGCTAGAAAATGAAATGAATGTTCCGAATTTTGAGCCTACTCTAGCACCTGCTGAAGTATTATCATCAAATGCTTATGCATATGTAGTTCGATGGGAAGGAATGAATTCAGTTCAATTTTTGAATCAAGCGTTGGCTGATGGAATCGTTGTTCGCAAACATGCCAAGGGATTTGAACAAGGTAATGCGAAATATACTGCCGGTTCATTGATTATTTTAAAGTCTGAAAATAGTGCTGATGTAGCAGGAAAACTTCAAAAAATCGCATCAAAGTTCCAGATTAACATTTCACAAACAATGTCAGGAATGGTCGATAAAGGTTCTGATTTTGGCTATTCAGATGTAGAAATTATCAAGAAGCCAAAAATAGCTCTGTTAGTTGGAGATAAAACAAATTCCTTAAATGTAGGTGAGATTTGGCATTTTCTCGAAAATGATTTGAACCTTCCAATTACACTTCTTTCGTTGAGCAATTTAAAAAGTGAGGATTTAGACGAGTTTTCAATGCTATTTGTTCCTGAAGGATACTATGAAACCAATTCTTTTCTATCAACCTGGATTGATGGTGGAGGAAAAGCGATTAGTTTTGGATCTTCAATAGAAAGTTTAGGTGTTTCGTTAGGACTCAGCGCAACAACAAGTGATGAAGAAAAAACTTCAGATGAGGAAGAAGTTAAGGCACCTAAAGCTAAAAAAGAGAAAAAGGAGGATGTTTCATTTGCTGATGCGGAAAGAAGCAGTTTATCAACTAATGTCATTGGTGCAATCTACCGCTGTAAATTAGATCAAACTCACCCTTTGTGTTTTGGAATCGAAAATTATTATACGCTCCGTCAAAGTTCTGATTCCTACAAGAAACTTGAAAATGGATTCAGTCCAGTTAGTATTGCACAATCGACTGACCACATGAACGGTTTTGTTGGATATAAGGTGAAGCTACAACAAGCAAATTCGATCGTTGCCGGTACCCAAAGTAAGGGTAAAGGACAAGTAATAATTTTCACTGACAATCCACTCTATCGAGGTTTTTGGGAAAGTGGAAAAATGCTTGTGGCAAATGCTATTTATCAGGTAGATTAAAATTAACAGTATCCTTTATTGGAATTTCTCTGTAATCAAGTCATAAAGGTTGAAATCTGAAGACTATTTTTTATTTACTTTCAAAATCTAATAGTAGATCAATCGCTGAACTTTAGTCACGTATTTTGCCAAGCGAATAACTTGTTTCGTGTATCCAAATTCATTATCATACCAAGCATACAATACAACGTTTTTACCATCGTTTGAAACGATTGTGGCATGAGAATCATATACCGTACAACAGGTATTTCCAATGATATCACTCGATACCAATTCAGGATCAACCGAATAATAGATTTGATTAACTAAATCACCGTTTAAAGCAGCCTCACGAATAGCAAGATTTATATCTTCAATAGTAGTTGTATTATTTAATTCCAAACTCAAGATTGCCAATGAACCATTTGGAGTTGGTACACGAACTGCATTCGCTGTCAATTTATCTTTCAAGTCAGGAATTACTTTCGTTACCGCGCTTCCCGCACCTGTTGAAGTGATAACCATATTTATAGCAGCAGAGCGTCCTCGTCTTGGTTTTTTATGCATGTTATCGAGCAAGTTTTGATCGTTTGTGTATGCATGAACAGTCTCAATATGTCCTTTTACGACACCATACTTGTCGTTAACTACTTTTAGAACAGGTGAAATTGCATTTGTTGTGCAAGATGCTGCAGAATATATTGTCTCATTTTCAACATCCAATTCTCCTTGGTTTATTCCATAAACAACATTTGGAATTTCTTTTCCTGGAGCCGTCAATAAAACTTTAGATACTCCTTTTGCTTTTAAATGCCTGGATAATGCCTCTCTATTAGTGAAAACTCCTGTATTATCAATTACTAAAGCATTATTGATACCATATTTTGTATAATCTACATCCTCCGGATTAGATGCATCAATCATTTGAACAATTTGCCCACTGATAATTAATGTTTTGTTTACTAAGTCCTCAATTACCGAACCTTTAAATGCTCCGTGAACTGAATCATTTCTTAAAAGAGCAGCTCTTTTAATAATATCTGCCTCTGAACAGCCACGAGTAACAATAGCGCGTAATCTCAATTGTTGACCTTTACCTGCTTGTTTGATTAATTCGCGTGCCGCTAGACGACCAATTCTACCAAATCCATAGAGAATGACATCGCTTGGTTCAAGTGAATCACTAGAATTTGAAAAAAACCCGTTCAATTTTTGATTTATAAAATCTCTTTTACTTGAATAATGTCCTTTTTCATTTAACCATTCAGATGCTAATTTTCCGATATCCAATTTAGATGGGACAATATCCATGGCATATATTTCAGTTGCTAGTTCAGAGGTAGTGAATACATCGATTGGTTTATTAACAATTTTTTTTGCATACTCATGTAAATTCAGAATCTCTGAAATTGTAATGTCAGTTAGGTGATTTCTGAAAAGAACCAATTCGATGCCTTTCTCATACAAAAGTTCACCTACTTTATTTTGAAGTTTAACCGCAGCTCGCTCACGTTCTACATGCGATTTCAATTCTAGCTCATAAATCTGTGCTGATTCCATAAAATTGGTTTGATGATTAACGGTGCAAAAATAAAAAAAGGCTATCAATTTGATAGCCTTTTTTATCGGAATTTCTTAATTATCCTAGATAAGATTTCAACAATTTATTTCTCGAGGTATGACGAAGTCTTCGAATTGCTTTTTCTTTGATTTGACGAACACGCTCTCTTGTAAGGTTGAATTTTGCGCCAATTTCTTCAAGCGTTAATCCGTGATTCATACCAATTCCAAAAAATAAACGAATGATTTCTCTTTCTTTGTCGGTGAGAGTACTTAACGAACGCTCAATTTCTTTTTGTAAAGATTCAGCCATTAACATGTGGTCAGTTCGAGGCGCATCATTATTCGCTAGAACATCCATTAGCGTTCCACCATCTTCATTCGTTGTCAAGGGTGCATCCATTGAAACGTGGCGACCAGAAACATTTAAACTTTCCTTTATTTTATCTTCGGTTACTTCTAATGCGTCTGCAAGCTCTTCGGCCGAAGGAGGACGTTCGTGTTCTTGTTCTAATCTTGAAAAAGCTTTATTTATTTTATTTAAGGAACCAACTTGATTTAAGGGTAGTCTTACAATTCTAGCTTGCTCAGCTAATGCCTGTAATATTGATTGACGAATCCACCATACAGCATAAGAAATAAATTTGAATCCTCGTGTTTCATCAAATTTTTGTGCAGCTTTTATTAGGCCTAAATTTCCTTCATTAATTAAGTCTGGAAGTGTTAATCCTTGATTTTGGTATTGTTTCGCAACCGAAACAACAAAACGTAAATTTGCTCTCGTTAATTTTTCAAGGGCTGTTTGATCTCCCTGTTTTATCTTTCTTGCTAATTCAACCTCTTCTTCTGCTGTAATCAACTCTTCCCGACCAATGTCCTGTAAGTACTTATCTAATGATTGGCTTTCTCTATTTGTTATTGATTTGGTAATTTTTAGTTGTCTCATATTTTTTTAATGGTTTTAAATGTTAGAAAGTACATAACGAAAAGGCATAACAAAGTAACATCAAAAAATGGGATTTGAAAAATTTATTTTTGACTTTTTTTACTAAATTTTACTCTTTGTTGAAAACTTCAGATAATTGTTTGATAAAATTATTTTTTTTTGTGCTCGAGTTAGGGACTGAGATTGTTATTTAATTCAATTATGAAATCTAATTTTTAGCTTAAAGAGGAATAAGCTAGATAAAAATGTACAATAAAATGGTCATTTTCGAATTGTAAAATTTTAACAGTCAAAAGCTAATTAAAAATTAAATTGTTATTTCAGTACTTTTGTAAAAACCCATTAAATGAAAGTTTACTCAAATATTCTTGAAACGATCGGAAATACTCCACTCGTTAAATTAAATAGACTCGTTTCCGATATCTCTGCAACAATTTTAGCGAAGGTAGAAACAACAAATCCAGGTAATTCGGTGAAAGATCGAATGGCCATAAAAATGATTGAGGATGCTGAAAAGGCAGGTTTAATAAAACCAGGCGGTACAGTTGTCGAAGGAACTTCAGGAAACACCGGGATGGGACTTGCTTTAGCATGTATTATCAAAGGTTATAAATTGATTTGTGTACTGAATGATAAGCAGTCGAAAGAAAAGATGGATATTTTGAGAGCGGTTGGCGCAGAGGTTGTTGTTTGTCCAACTGCGGTTGAACCAACAGACCCTAGATCGTATTATTCTGTATCAAAGCGTTTAGCAACGGAAATACCAAATTCCTGGTATGTAAATCAATATGATAATTTATCCAATAGACAGGCTCATTATGAATCTACGGGTCCGGAAATTTGGGAGCAAACGGAGGGAAAAATTACTCATTTTGTTGTGGGAGTTGGAACAGGTGGAACTATTTCAGGGGTTGGCAAATACTTAAAAGAGAAAAATCCTAAGATAAAAATTTGGGGAATTGATACCTATGGTTCTGTATTCAAAAAGTATAAAGAAACTGGAATTTTTGATGAAAATGAGATTTATCCATACATAACCGAAGGAATTGGCGAAGATATTTTACCCGCTAATGTTGATTTTGACACGATTGATTTATTCGAGAAGGTAACGGATAAGGACGCAGCTGTTTATACTAGAAGACTTGCTCGTGAAGAAGGAATTTTTGTCGGAAATAGCGCAGGAGCTGCAATAAAAGGGGTAATTCAATTGAAAGACCAACTCAAGCCAAATGATGTTGTTGTTGTATTATTTCATGATCACGGTAGTAGATATGTTGGAAAAATATTCAACGATGATTGGATGAGAGAAAGAGGCTTTTTGGATGAACATATTATAACTGCAGAGGATTTGGTTTCGAAACATCTCGATAACCCACTTGTAACCTTGTTTGCAGAGGAGCTTGTTTCCCATGCGATAGCTAAAATGAGGAAATTTGGTATTTCTCAGATACCAATTTTGAAAGACGGTAAATTTGTTGGATCGATAGATGATTTACATATATATCAGATTCTTGTTGATAATCCCGATGTACGTGACGCTCCAATTTCATCTGTTATGCAAGAGCCTCTTCCTATTGTCAAAGGTTCAGTTTCAGTTGATGAGGTGTGTAAATTAATAAATAAAAACTCTCCAGCTGTTATTGTTGAACTGCCAAATAATAAATTTCATATTATAACCCGACATGATGTTATTCAATCCAAGTCGTAATGTGTAAAAGTTTAAACGTTTTTTTGCAATAAATACCAACATCCTTGCAGAAACTAAATTTGTTTCTATTGAAAATTTGGTAAATGAATCAACTATTTTAAAAATCTAAAACTTAAATAAAGAAAGAGAGTATTTCTTTATAAAATGAATTGGGTTTTTTAAGATCGAGTGAAAAGAATATTTCGTGACGATTTAATGAATTTATTTTATTCATTCTGAAATTATAGTTGTCTGTTTTCTGAATAATTGACGATATTCTGGATATTGGAGAACTTGATAATAGAAGCATTTTCATTAATGGAGCATCCTCAAAATTTACCAGATTAATCAAATCACCATTTGATTCAATAATATTGTCTGAATATTCAATACGATTGGCTTGATTTTCATTATACCTAAATAAATAACAATCATTTTCGGGTTTACTTACATAAAATTTTGCGCCACCTATGAAGAGTTTATTATTTTCAAATTCGACGAGAGAAGTATCAAATTTTTGCAGTGTTTCGTCAAATTTAAAACTTGAATCAACATGTACGAGAGCTGTTAAATTTGGAAAAAAAGGAGCTCGATATCCTTTATGATTAATTGATATTGACTTGATTTGGTCTAATGAACTAGAGGGATAATTTAACTCATTGAGACCCAAATATTTCACAAATTTTAAGGGGTATGCGATTGTAAAATTAAGACCATCTGTCTTTAATTTTTTATGCTTTTCAGTATTTAGTATAAACGAATTTAAAGTTGCTACTATTTTCAGAGAGTTGGACTTGATATTAACATATCCTTCGAGCCCTGAAAACTTCGTCAAAAAAATGATCTCATTTTTCGAATTGCGTAATTTTTCCCATCTCGTGGATTTTGCCCCGATAATGGCTTGTCTCGTACTATTTATGTTTTTTTCGGGACAGTTAAATATCCAAAAAATCTTTCCGGCGTGGGTAAAGTAAAACGATTTTTGATTTTTAACTTTTGTATTCGGTATAATTTTATCCTGATCAAATAGTTGAAACGTAGCAACTGAAATAAAATTTTCATCTACTTTAAGAGTGAAGAAATAACATGGATAATTAAAATCGATATCAGATAAATTAAGTACTTGATTTTCTTTTTTTACGTTAATGTTTTTGGGGTAAGTATCTTGTAAAATAAATTCTTTAAAAATTTCTAAACTTATTTTTTTAGTGTCAATACGACTCACTAAGTTGGCTGAATCTGGAATAAAATCTAAAGTTGGATATTCTTTTTTAATTTGAGCAATTGAGATTATATTGACTGAGCCATAGGATAGAATAAATAGTAGAGAAAGTTGTATTAAAATAAAAAAAACACTCCTGATTTTCATTTGAAGAGAAGTGTAAAAAGACTTTTAAAATACATCATTGTTCACAATTTACATCGCGTATGTCAATATATTCCTCAAATTTGTCGCGATTCATTTTTAATTCTGGAAGTGCTAAAACAGCTCTTCTAGTTAAGCTACAGGCATCATCTGCTTTTTTCTTAAGCTCATAAAATTTGAGCAATTCAGTTATTCCGGAGGCAAAAAACAATTCATCAGTTGGTGAAAATTTAACTGAATCTCTCGAAGCCGTATAATTAAGTAATTCTGCATCCGCCTCCTTTAGTATTGTTTTTGCATTAGGATCGCTTAAATTTAATAAACAAGCCGCCTGCAAATGTTTAATGCAAACGGGGTTTTTAGTTATTTTAATATACTTTGTTAATGAAGCATTAATTGTGGTAAAATCTTTTGTCTTGGATTTTCCTTTTTGTACTGCCTCCTCATCGGACAGGGGTGATGATACGATATCAAGATAATAGCTATGTTGTAAATCATAAATAAAATCAGCAAATTTTGATTCTTCTAAAAAGTTATTATTATCGAATTTTAAGGCTTTCGAAAGAGCACTTATTGCATCATTGAACGATGATTTAAATGGTTCGTATTTTCCTTTTGTATAATCAAAGTTTTGGTTGTGAATAGCATATAAACCTCGAGCTAACCAAATATAGGCAAAAGGATCTTTTTTATATTTCTCCTTTTCAACCAGGCTGCTTGCATTTTTCACAAGTTTAATGTAACTATCCTCAGTGCCTTCGGCAAATAATTGATTTAATTCGCTGTATTCCTTTCCATCGGTAACAAGTAAATATGCTTTTTTATCAAACTTTAATGGGATTTTTACTTTTACTTTTTCTTTCTTTCCTTTCATTAAGGTATCTATTTCTCCTTTCGCGGATAACGAAATATTGATTGGACCGATTTTTTTAAAAATAATGGTTATTTCTTCACTACCTATTGTACTTGATTTATCCTTAAATTTCCAGTCTTTGCCTTCCTCACCACCAATTTTCCATTTTAAATCATCTGGCTCAGGATTACCAATTAAGACTGCTCGCAAGGTCACTTCCTCACCACTCTTTATTAATCTCGGGGTCGTAGCCTCGAATTTAATACTAGGCCGTTGAGATAAAATATATCCAGAGATCAAGGTCGAGAAAATAAAAATTAAATATTTCATACGATTAATTTTAAAAACAGCATATTTTTCAATAATAATGCCGAATTTACTAAAAATATATTGGAATGATTCTGCAACTTAAAAATTTCTGAAGCAATGAATGATTATATTTTGAACTGTTGTCGTTGCAACAAGGATCTTCCAAGAGTAACTTCATCTGCATATTGTAATTCGGAACCAACAGAAACGCCACGAGATAGAGTTGTTATTAATATTTCGTATGAATTGATTTTTTTATATAAATAAAAGTTAGTTGTATCTCCTTCCATTGTTGGACTTAGGGCGAAAATTACTTCTGTAATATCTTCCGATTCCAATCTTTTGGTAAGAGAGTCAACGTATAAGTCTGAGGGGCCAATTCCATCCATTGGCGAAATAATTCCCCCTAATACATGATATAGACCTTTGTAACTATGTGTAGATTCTATCGCCATTACATCTCTGATATCTTCGACTACACAAATTATACTCCCATCACGCGAAGGATTAGAACAAATAGCACAAATTTCAGAATCAGAAATATTATTACAGATTTTACATTGCTTTGTGTGGGTTTTGAGTTCTGAAATTGCATCTGAGAAAGCCTGAATTTCAGCAGCATCTCTTTTTATTAATTGCAAGGCCAAGCGCAATGCAGTCCTTTTTCCGATGCCGGGAAGAGAAGATAATTGTTCAACTGCCCGCTCCAAGTACTTTGAAGGCAAATTCATTAACGTTCAATTTTTGCGGCCAGTAAATAGATAACAGCCATTCTTACAGCTACACCATTTTCTACTTGATTCAATATAATACTTTGAGAAGAATCAGCTACATCACTCGAAATCTCAACCCCCCTATTAATGGGGCCAGGATGCATTATTATTATTTTCTTGGAGAGCGAATCTAAAATTTCTTTGGTTAATCCAAATTGCATTGTATATTCTCTGAAGCTGGGGAAAAAACTAATTTCCTGTCGTTCTAATTGAATTCTTAACATATTGGCAACATCGCACCATTCCAATGCCTCTCTCAAATTATGAGAAACCTGCACACCGAGCTCATTAATATACTTCGGAATAAGTGTTGTAGGACCACAAACCATAACTTCTGCGCCCAATTTTTGAAGACAGTAAATATTGGAAAGAGCAACACGTGAATGTAGAATATCACCAACAATTACAACTTTTTTTCCAGATACAGATCCAAGCTTTTCCCGAATAGAATATGCATCTAGTAATGCTTGAGTAGGATGTTCATGTGCACCATCACCAGCATTGATGACTGTTGCATTTATTCTTTTTGATAAATAGAGTGCCGCTCCAGGATTTGGATGCCTGATAACTACCATATCAATTTTCATTGATAAAATATTATTTACCGTATCTAGCAAAGTTTCACCCTTTTTGACTGAGCTACTTGAAGAGCTGAAGTTAATTACGTCTGAAGAAAGGCGTTTTTCTGCTAATTCGAAAGAAAGTTTAGTCCGTGTTGAATTTTCAAAAAATAAATTAGCAACAGTTATGTCTCGCAAGGAAGGTACTTTTTTAATAGGCCGATTAATGACTTGTTTGAAGCTATCTGTTGTTTTGAAAATTATTTCGATATCCTCTGGAGTTAGGTCTTTTATTCCAGTGAGGTGTTGGATACTTAAATTATTCATTCGATTCAATTGGTGTAAAAAGAAATACTTGGTCTTTTCCATCGGTTTCTTTCCATTCTACTGATACTTTTTCAGAAATGAGTGTATCAACGGTAAAACCAATATAATTTGCTTGAATAGGAAGGTCTCGTTGAAATCTACGGTCAATTAGTGTTAATAATTCTACTTTTTTTGGTCTTCCAAATGCAAGTAGTGCATCCAAACCAGAACGGATCGTTCGACCTGTATGAAGAACATCATCAACTAAGACGATATTTCTATTTTCAATATCAAAATCTATATTCGTGACACTTGGAATAATTGGTCGCTCGCGTCTTCTGAAGTCATCTCTGTGAAAAGTAATATCGATATTTCCACATTGTATAGGATGATTTAATATTTTTTCAAGTTTGATTTTTAAACGTTCGAGAACGAATATTCCCCTCGGTTGAAAACCGATAAGTATTGTATTTGTGAAATCGTTGTGGTTTTCTATTAATTGGTAACAAAGTCTTCTGAGAGTTAGGTCTACTTGTTTTTCGTTCAGAATAACTTGGGGTTGCATTAAATGCAAAGTTAGTACTTTTTTTTATAGTTGAAAAGTAATTTTAAAGAAACAACAAGACAAATTGACACCTAATTATGCATCATTACTGCCAAAAATTCAGAATAAATTACAAATAATACATTGGTTTATCATTTGAACGTGAGTTTTTGTAAAAATTAAATTATGGATTTTTCTAAACTAACTATTAAATCACAAGAGGTATTGCAACAGGCTCAGCACCTCGCAGAGTCAAATGGTAATCCATCAATTGAGAATGCACATGTTTTAAAATCGATTTTTTTAGTAGATAAAGATGTAGTTCCTTTTCTACTTGATAAATTGCAAGTAAATAGCAAGCTTTTAGAAAGTGCAACTGATAAAATTATTCAATATTCGACAAAAGTAACTGGTGGTCAACTTTCATTATCTCATTCCACCAATACAGTTCTTCTAAACGCGGTAAAAGAGGCTGAAAAATTAGGAGATGAATACGTAACTATCGAAATGATTTTATTATCTATGATTGATTCCAATGATGCAATTGGCATCTTATTAAAGGATAATAAATTGAATAAAAATAATTTACAACAAGCAATTATGGAACTTAGAAAAGGTCAAAAGGTAACCTCGAATAGTCAAGAAGACAATTATCAATCTTTGGACAAGTATGCAAAAAATTTAAATGAATCAGCAAAACAGGGAAAGTTAGACCCCGTAATCGGTCGTGATGATGAAATTAGAAGAGTTTTACAGATTTTAACGCGAAGAACGAAAAATAATCCAATTTTAATTGGAGAGCCGGGTGTGGGAAAAACAGCAATTGCTGAAGGATTAGCTCATCGGATAATAAATGGAGATGTACCTGAAAATTTAAAAACAAAAATTGTATACTCTCTGGATATGGGAGCTTTAATTGCAGGGGCAAAGTATAAGGGTGAATTCGAGGAGCGGTTAAAATCAGTTATAAAGGAGGTTGTTGCCGCTGAAGGAGAAATAATTTTATTTATCGATGAAATTCATACTCTTGTTGGTGCGGGTGGTGGAGGTGATGGCGCAATGGATGCTGCAAATATATTAAAGCCTGCTCTAGCGCGTGGGGAGCTTAGAGCAGTTGGAGCGACAACGTTGAATGAATACCAAAAGTATTTTGAAAAAGATAAAGCTTTAGTTCGTAGATTCCAGCCAGTTCTTGTCGATGAACCAACGACAGAGGATGCAATTTCAATACTCCGTGGAATTAAAGAAAAATATGAAAATCATCATAAAGTAATTATCAAAGATGCAGCAATTATTGCTGCAGTTGAGTTATCACAACGTTATATTACTGAGCGCCATTTACCGGATAAAGCAATCGATTTAATTGATGAGGCAGCATCAAAACTTCGATTAGAAATCAACTCAAAGCCAGAGGAATTGGATGAATTAGATCGTAAAATTCTCCAACTAGAAATTGAAAGGGAGGCACTAAAAAGAGAAAACGACAATAAAAAAATCGAAAATGTTGAAAAAGAGTTGGCAAATCTATGCGAAAAAAGAGATTCTCTGAATGCACGATGGTTGGCTGAGCGAAATGTTGTAGATGCGATTCAAAAATCAAAAGAAGACATAGAAAATTTAAAATTTGAGGCTGAACAGGCGGAACGCGCAGGAGAATACGGTAAAGTTGCAGAAATTCGTTATGGTCGAATTAATGAGTTAGAAGAAAAAGTGGAAAAATCAAAATCCCAACTCACAGAAATGCAATTCAATTCAAAAATGATAAAAGAAGAAGTTGATGAGGAGGAGATTGCTGAGATAATTTCCAAGTGGACTGGAATTCCGGTTCAAAAAATGATTGAAAGTGAAATTTCCAAACTTCTACGACTGGATGACGAGCTATCAAAACGAGTAGTTGGTCAGACAGAGGCGATTACTGCATTATCAGATGCCGTTAGGAGGTCTCGTGCTGGGTTACAAGATGCGCGAAAACCAATAGGTTCATTTATTTTTCTTGGATCAACAGGTGTGGGTAAAACTGAACTTGCTAAAGCTTTGGCTGATTTTCTTTTCAATGATGAAAATGCGATGACTCGAATTGATATGAGCGAATACCAAGAGAAACATTCTGTAAGTCGATTAGTTGGTGCTCCTCCTGGATATATTGGTTACGAGGAAGGGGGGCAATTAACTGAAGCAGTTCGTCGAAGACCGTATTCAATACTACTACTAGATGAAATTGAAAAAGCGCATCCAGACGTATTTAATGTTTTATTACAAGTTTTGGATGACGGGCGCTTAACAGACAATAAAGGTCGGACTGTCAATTTTAAAAATACGATAATTATTATGACTTCTAATCATGGTTCTCACATCATTCAGGAAAGATTTGAAAATTGTAAACTTTCAGAATTTGAGGAAGTAGGAGAGAAGGTAAAATTTGAAGTTACAGAATTATTGAGGAAAACAATCAGACCTGAATTTTTGAATCGTATTGATGAAATTATCATGTTTATGCCTCTTACGAAAGTCAATATTAAGGAAATTGTTGAAATTCAGTTAAGTCAATTGAAAGAATTGCTCTTGCAAAAAGACATCAAATTAGTGACTACTTCGGACGCTTTTGAATGGATTGTGGAGATTGGATTTGATCCTTTATTCGGTGCACGTCCAATAAAACGAGTTATACAAAAACAAGTTTTGAACGAGTTATCTAAGGCAATTTTGGCGGGGAAAATTGATACTTCTAACAATATAGTGATGGATATTTTTGATGGTAAAATAGTCTTTCGCAAACCTGTTCTTGAATCTGAAGAACTGTGATGAATAATGCAAGATTCTATTTGTATCTATTCCAAGAACAATTATTACGGTTGACAAATCAGAGTGTCAAAAGTTGGCGAAAAACCAACCCAAACACCGAGAGCACCTCCTGTAATATTAGATGGTAAATTTACAGGTGTAGAAAACGGATTTCCAGCTGAATAAATTTGATTATACTTTTTATCGAAAAACTTATATTCTTTTTGTCCAAGAGTCGAAAATTTGACTACAATTGTATCCCCTAAAGCAAAATATCCTCGAACTTCGTTGTTTATATTAGGATTGCTGAAAGACATCGGATTTTCATAAGCAAATTCAAACGTTAATCCGTTGTAAAATCGATCATCTGTAAACGGACCAAACGGTTTTGAGAATGTCAAGGTAGAGGCATATTTCACTTCCCATTTGTAGGCATTCCCTAGAACAGGAGAATCCGTTAATTTAGCCCATGAAAAACCGTAGCCCGGCAGGGAAGGTTCTTCTTTCCAGTATAAACTATCAAGTTCTTTAGGAGCAAGTATACTTGTCTCGGAAGTATATATTTGCCCCTCATCTTTTATGGTGAGACTATATGTTTTTCCTACTTCACCAATAATTTCATCTGATACGTAAAAGCAAATAGGGCTTGCCAAAATTTGTTCCACAGGCAGTCCTAAAAATTCGGCAACAGTTTCTTCAGTGCCATCAGGCAAATTATTCGTGCATATTTCAAGCAGGGTATCTGTCACATTACCATCAGAAACAATTACTGTCGCTCCGGAAACAAATCCATCAATGTAATTTTGAATATTTGTCCCAGCATAAATATTATTAGTTTTACTAAGAAGAACAAATGCCGGCGAACCGGTCTCAATAAATCCGTCAACTACAAGTTGCTTTTTATATCCCGGAATATCAATTTTAACTTCCTTTGAACATGAAAAAAGAACCATGAGTGAGCATATCACAAAAAATTTCCAGTATGTAAAAATAACTTTCATAAAGATTAAAATTCAAAGTTCCAAGTAACACTAGGTATAATAGGAAATAATGTAACCTGTTTAACACTCAATTTAAAGTCGCCATTCAAAAAATCACCATCATTATCTACAAATAAAAAGAAGGGGTTCGCCCGGTTGTAAACATTATAAACAGAAAATGCCCAGTTGTGTCTAAAACGTTTTTTTATCTCCATTTTTAAACCGGTAATTGGGTCAATTTTCGTTTTCGTTGGTTTATCATACCAAGTAGCAGACAAATCTAATCTATGATAGGGTGCCATCCGAGTAGAATTTCTCGCTCCGTAATTGAAAAGTAAGTTTTGTTCTTGAACATACCAACTAGTCGGAAGGGTTAGCGTATTTCCCGTGGCATAAATAAAAGAAGAACCAAAAGTCCATCGTTCACTCAATTTATAAGTTGCGACGATGCTTAAATCATGACGTCTATCGAATTTGGCCGGAAATGGATTTCCTTCATTGAGGTCTTCAAAAACTCGTTCTGTCTTAGACCAAGTATATCCTATCCAACCGGTAAATTTACCAAATGAACGCTTAACAAATAACTCTACCCCATAAGACCACCCTCTTCCAAAGACGAGTAAATTATCTGTATTGTCATTGATATTATCTCCTGGTAGAGCACCCTCTTTGTATTCAATGAGATTATTCATTCCTTTATAATATGCCTCAATTGATGTTTCCCACTTATCATTATCGAAATTCTTAAAATAACCCAAAGAAGTTTGCCAGCCACTTTGAGGTTTTGCTTTGTCAGTTGTTGGAAACCAAATGTCAGTTGGAAGGGATACTGCGCTTAATGAGGTGAGGTGAACATATTGGTAATTGAAAGAGTAACCACCTTTAATTGAGCTTTTGTTTGGTAGCAGCCAACGAAAGGAAAATCGTGGTTCAAAACCGCCGTAGGATTTGATTATTTCATTTTTTGCGTAATTTATTGTCGAATCAGATACACCGACGTCTCCTTTAATATACCTTGTAAAGGGTCCAACATGTTGATAGGAGCTGTATCGCAATCCCACATTAAATTTCCAATTTTCAGATAAGTCATATTCATCTGTGATGTATGCGGCAGATTCATGAGAAAATAATTTTTGAGCAAGCCCAGTATCAAAAACAACGCTGTCCGATTCTGCCGAAATGCTTGTTGGAGTGAAGGTGTGGAATATGTAATCCGCTCCCCATCTTAATTTATTTTTTGTATTTGGATAAAAAGAAAAATCAATTTTTGCTCCCACATCACGAATACCTGAATTCAAAGAAAATCGAAATTGATCTTGATTTGATGCAAATTGAAAAACATAATCGGTGAAAGTCGCGCTTACATTCATAAATAATTTTGGATTGAAAAGGTGATTCCAACGCAGCGCTGCAATCCCATTACCCCAAGGCATATCAACATTGAAGTTATCTTCAGTATTACCGAAAGTAAAGACATCTTTTCCATAATAGCCACTCAAGTAAATTCGGTCTTTTTCTGTTATTTTGTAATTAAATTTTAGATTTAAGTCATAAAAATAATAACCCGATCCTGCGAATGGTGACGTGTCAGGAATAGCTGCTTTCATTAATAAATCAATATATGTTCGTCGACCAGACAAAATGAATGAACCCTTGTCTTTTTTTAAAGGGCCTTCGATTGTTAATCTTGAAGAAATTGCTCCGATACCTCCTTTAACCTTAAAATTTTTATTGTTCCCTTCATTCATATTAACCTCTAGCACTGAAGACATTCTGCCACCAAAATTTGCTGGCATACCACCCTTTGTTAAAGTCACTCCTTTCACGGCATCGGCATTGAAAACAGAAAAGAAACCAAAAAGGTGTGCTGCATTATATACAACGGCTTCGTCTACGAGAACAAGATTCTGGTCTGGGCCTCCGCCACGAACATAAAATCCTTGACCCCCTTCAGAAACGGATGATACGCCTGGTAGTAATTGAATGGTTTTCAGTACATCAATTTCTCCCATAAACGCAGGAAGTGTTTTGATTTGTTCCATTTGGAGTTCAACCTGACCGAGTTTTGCAGAATTTACATTTTCCCCTTTTTTAGCATTTATCTCAAACTCGTTTAGAGTATTAATTTGGGAACTTATTTCCACATTCAAACTTGTATCTTTCGTAAGGTTAATTTCTTTCATTACAGATACATAGGAAGAAAACTTATATTCAATTGTATATTTTCCAATTGGTAAAGAGACGGAGTAAAATCCATAGTTATTGGTTAATACTCCATTTTTTATTGATGGTAAATATACTTTACAGCCAATAAGTGCTTCTCCATTCGAAGCATCTGTAACATAACCACTTATTGAAGCTTTTTGAGAAAATGAAAAGATCCAAAATAGATTTATTGAAATTAAAAGTGCTAAATTTTTCAAAAGTTCATTTTACAGTTCTCAAAGTTAAGAACAAGAAAGGGAGTTTAAAGTTTAAATTCGTTAATTAAATAAAAAAGGTAATCACTTGGATTGCCTTTTTGTAAGAGTATTTAGTCTTCCTCGTTATCAAGAAAATCATTTTGTTCGAGTTCTCTTCTTAATTTTAGTAAATTTAAATCATCGTCATCGTCATCGTCAAATTCACTAAATCTTGTTTTTGGTTTTAAGGATGTGATCTTTGATTTTTTTGAAAAACCTTCATTTTCCCAATCAATTTTGGATTTCTTATCTTTAGTCTTCCTACGCGATTCAACATTCGGTAATTCTTCAAGAGATATAGATTCTGAATTATCTTCTGCAACTTCGGTTTTTGTTAAATCCTCTTTTTTCGAAATAAAATGTACTGGTTTATTTTCTTTGTTTACGAAAGACCGATTTTCTGGTTTTGGGTCAGCTTCCTTAACGGCGCACGCTCTACCATTGAATACTTTACCGTCTAAACTCTGAATTGCCTCTTGGCCTTCTTCTCTTACAGCCATTTCAACAAAGGCAAAACCACGAGATTTACCTGTTTCTCTATTAAAGGCTACAGTTGCCTTGGTTACCTTTCCGAAACGCTCAAATTCCTGTCTGAGCTGATCGCTTGTCACGCCAAAGTCAAGTTTAGCAACGAAAATATTTATCATTAATTACAAAAAGAATATTGATATGAAACTAAATTACTACAATTTTTTAAAAATAAATAAAAAATTTAAAATTTCATTTTTCATTTTATGATTTTTAAACTGGAATATTCATGACCTCTGCCATCTTAGATCCAATATGAGCCGGAGAGTCTACTACATATATTCCGCAATCCTTCATAATTCGTTTTTTTGCTTCAGCTGTATCTTCTGCACCCCCCACAATAGCACCGGCATGTCCCATCGTTCTACCTTTCGGTGCGGTTTCACCAGCGATAAATCCAACCACAGGTTTTGTACCGTTTTCTTTTATCCATTTTGCTGCTACTGCCTCTAAATTACCACCAATTTCCCCGATCATGACAATTCCTTCAGTTTCTGGGTCATTCATTAAAAGTTCAACTGCCTCTTTTGTAGTGGTTCCAATAATTGGATCTCCACCGATACCGATTGCTGTTGTTATTCCTAGGCCGGCTTTTGCTACCTGATCTGCTGCCTCGTAGGTGAGAGTTCCGGATTTTGAAACAATACCGATTTTACCTTTTTTAAATACAAATCCCGGCATTATTCCAACTTTTGCTTCATCTGCTGATATAATTCCTGGACAGTTTGGACCAATTAACCTGCAGTTATATTTTTTGAGGTATTCTTTTGCAGCAATCATATCTTTTACAGGAATGCCCTCTGTAATACAAACGATTAATTTAATTCCTGCATTGGCAGCTTCCATTATTGCATCAGCAGCAAAATTAGGGGGAACAAAAATAATCGAAATGTCTGCAGCTGTTTTTTCAACAGCTTCTCTAACTGTGTTAAATACCTGTTTTTCAAGATGAAAAGTACCTCCTTTTCCAGGTGTAACGCCACCAACAATATTTGTACCGTAATCTATCATCTGGCTTGCATGAAAGGTACCCTCGCTTCCAGTAAATCCCTGTACGATAACTTTGGAATTTTTATTGACTAATATAGACATATTAAGGAAAGATTAATTGTTTTCAAATGTACGAATTCTTTGAGATTTACTGCTTGCTAATGGGGTTGTACTTACTGTCCTCCAAATTTTTCAATTACTTGTTGCGTTACGCCTGTATTCGAAAAACCTCCGTCGTGAAAGAGATTCTGCATCGTTACATATCTTGTAAGATCAGAAAACATAGAAATACAATAATCAGCACATGCTACGGCCGGAGCATTACCGAGAGGTGACATTTGTTCTGAAAAATTTATAAACTCAGTAAATCCCTTAATTCCCTGACCAGCAGTTGTTACTGTAGGAGACTGAGAAATAGTATTAATGCGAACTTTGTTTTTAATCCCGTAATGATAACCAAAAGATCGTGTTATTGATTCCAGAAGAGATTTTGCATCTGCCATATCATTATAGTCGGGAAAGATACGTTGAGCTGCAATGTAAGTCAAAGCAACTACGGAAGCCCATTCATTTAGAGCATCGTGTTTGTAAAGAGCAGCCAAAGTTTTATGAAGTGAAATAGCAGACACATCCATGGTTTGATTGTAAAATTGGTAATTACTTTCAGTGTAATGTTTGCCTTTTCTTACATTTGGTGACATACCAATCGAATGTAAGACAAAATCAAGCTTATTTCCTAAAATCTCTGTTGACTGAGTTATAAGATTTTCTAAATCCTCGGTATTTGTTGCATCAGCTGGTATTATTTTGCTTTTTGTTTTTTCTGCTAATCCATTGATTTCGCCCATTCTCATTGCAATAGGAGCATTTGTTAATACAAATTCTGCACCCTCTTCATGGCATCTTTCTGCTACTTTCCAAGCAATTGATTGATCATTAAGTGCTCCAAAAATAATTCCTTTTTTACCTTTCAATAAATTATTTGACATATATAAAATTTTAACAAAAATAGTTATTTGTCCGAAATATGAAACCCAATTTTAACACGGTGTTAAAAAGCTATACGGTAGTTGGATAAATTTCTATCTGTTGTATTAATATTATTTTCTATCTTTGATTCAACTAAAACTAAAATATATGAAAAAATTTTTACTTCTATTTGTTCTTGTTGTTGGTTTTTCTTCGCCGTTACTGGCGCAACCACAAGGTGGAATCTGCGTTCCTAATCCCCTCTACACTGATTCCGTTTATGGTGCTTGGCCAGACACGGTTACTAATTTCCCACCTGCTACAGCCAATGTTTACTATGAAACAGTTTTAAATTTTAAGGCTCCTGCTGCTGTTACCGCCGATTTAGATCCTACAGGTCAGTTTGTCGGGTCTCCTATTCAAAACTACAGTGTAGCATTGGTAGCTGGTTTACCAACCGAATATGCATATACTTGCAATCAAACAAATTGTTCATTTACAGGAGGAATTCAAGGTTGTGCAACTGTCTACGGGACAACAGCTA